>Ga0194116_10000546_pt1 | contig 64715 bp, 59 predicted proteins | sample TA2MahsurfametaG_4_FD_148617 | JGI IMG/M metagenome (GOLD analysis project Ga0194116, IMG submission 148617) | Freshwater microbial communities from Lake Tanganyika, Tanzania - TA2015008 Mahale S9 surface | ecosystem: Environmental > Aquatic > Freshwater > Lake | place: Tanzania: Lake...
TAGCACCAGTAGCACCTGTCGATCCAGTAGCACCAGTGGCTCCTGTAGCACCAGTATCTCCAGTAGCACCTGTTGATCCAGTAGCACCAGTAGCTCCAGTAGCACCAGTATCTCCAGTAGCACCTGTTGATCCAGTAGCACCTGTTGATCCAGTAGCACCAGTGGCTCCTGTAGCACCAGTGGCTCCTGTAGCACCAGTAGCACCAGTAGAACCTGTAGGACCAGTAGCACCTGTAGGACCAGTGGCTCCTGTTGCACCAACGGGACCAGTAGCACCAGTGACTCCAGTAGCACCAGTGGCTCCAGTAGCACCAGTAGCACCTGTAGGACCTATTCCACTAATTGCAGCAGACAAATCTGCAAAATCGATTGCAATTATTGCAGGACCGGTAGCATTATAACTTTCGATATTGATGTATGTACTACCAGTGACACCAAATATACTTTTGTTAATCCAACCAGTTCCATTGAAAATATAATGTATCCCACCGTAATCATAGGTTTGACCGTTGGAAGGAGTACCAGGAAAGTTAATAGGCATACTAGTATTTATCCTTAATTAGTGATCCATATTCCGGTAGATGATCTAATAAAAATTATACCATCGTCAGTCTTGAACCACTTATCCCCCGGACAAGGACTTGACGGTGATGTAATACCTTCAGTGTAGGTAAAACAACAATTACAACTCGATTTTAAATCAGTGGTTAATGATGATTTAAAATCAGTAAAAGAAATATATTTATCTGTTGCGGTAGTAGAAACTCCATCTATACTACTCCCTAACTTTATAGAGTTTCCAGACATAGAAGATGTAGAAGCACCTAAAAGAGTGTAGGAAAGATTTTCAAATTGGAATCTTTCCATAGCAAATGGAGATTTACCTTCTTGATATAAAATCCAATCTTGCTTGTCTGGAATGCGTTGAATTGGAATAGATTGCCCGCCTCGTAAATAATTTATAGAAAATGTAAATCCATTTAGCGTCAGTCCAAGACCAGGATTAAATGTTATTCCACCACTAAATCCATTAACACTTATTACATAAAAATCAGGTGTTGCTCCTGTAGCACCAGTTGCCCCAGTAGCACCAGTAGGACCAGTTGATCCTGTTGCACCAGTGGCCCCGGTAGGACCAGGAACAAATGAGTCTGCACCAGTTGCTCCAGTAGATCCTGTTGCACCTGTTGCTCCAGTTGATCCTGTTGCACCAGTGGCGCCAGTAGAACCAGTTGTACCTTGAATGCCTTGTATGCCCTGTGGACCACTCTGTGAAGGACCTAGAGGGTTAGCATACAAAACTTTTGTAGTTTCAGTGCTTGTAATAATATTTGCAGTTGTTACAGTAGAAACAGATATCTGGGAAGTATTGCTGTTATTCACAACAATCGTATTCATAGTATCTGCTTTAGATGTTAAATTAGTTTGACCTTGAAATGTAGATGGAAGTAAACTTGAGGCGTTTGTACCCGTAGTAGATACTTGATTCTGTTCCTTAAATGTGGTAACAACAAGTATTACCTGATTTGGATCAGCGGACATTGTTATCTCGTTATTTCTCTAGAAACCTCAAATGATCCTTCCACTAGTCTATAAACTTCACCAAGTGTGTTTATGATTTCAAAATCATAAAAGTGCTTTCCCGATGGTACATTCTTCATGGTAGTGTTATCTACCTTTAGGAATATTCCTCCGGTATATCCAGTCGCGCCAGCAACCGATGTGTTGAAACTAATACCCCCAACACCGGCTACACCCCCAGTTGCTCCGAAGTATCCGGTAGTGCCACCTCCGGTTACTCCGTAATCACTGAGGAACAATAACATGTTTGAGTCCTTGTCCGACTTTCGGACTTGCATGTTTCCATGAAATCCTGATAAATCAATACCAGTACCACCGGCATACTTGTAGTCTAGATGTAACTTAAATGTGCTACCCTGTTCCGCGTATATGTCGTATCTTGATGCTGGCATATTAGTCTCCTAGACTTATTTATGCTTCTTTTTAATTACCACAACATCTGGATCATTTTCTGGAGTTATTAACTTCTTTTCTCTCAGGGTTTCCATTAGAGTTTTATATGAATCAAAATTTTCCCTAACTCTTTTCAATTGATCTTCTGGAACTTTTCCAGTTTGTAATAATTTCTTCGTTGCCTCATATCCAACTATCGGATATCCCGCATATGCTGCTGTACTTGAAACTTCATCCAAAATTCCCCAATTATAAATTGCGTCTGGAACAAATAAAATATCTGCGCTCGGAAAAGGAATATCCATTGCTGCTCTTGCAAAAAGGAAAGCCAAAGAATGCATATTGAATTTTTGACGATATATTTGTGATAGATGATATAAAGGTTCTGCTCTTGAAGGTCTATAATTAAATGCGTCCAAGAATGCCTGTTGAATTTCTGGCCAAGGTTTATTTAACATTGCTTTACACATTGCGACTCTTAGTAAAGAGTAATAAACTTCTTCTGGCCAGCCGCCGGCCTTTGCTCGTTTCAAATAAGCGTCTTCTGATTTTTGCCACTGCTGAGAATCAAAATATGATTGACCAAGATAGAACATATACCTACTATTGTCTGGTTCGTCAATTAAAGCCTTTTCAAGAACTTCAGCATCCTTTGAATACTTTTCAACCGGAGTTATGTCTTTATTTCTTGCTCCTAAAGTACGGGCGACAATTCTATAATTGCCCTCTAGTTTTTCAATTTTAGGTGTTTGGGTTGCTCTTGGAGCTGCATATTCATGAAGAACCCCAACATAATTCCAGTCCAAATCTAGTTTAAATATTTGGGTTCTCCACCAAGAGAACTCAACTCTACCCATTTTTACGGTATATGCATCTGCATCATCTACTTTAGAAACAGGTAGGTTACCATCAACATAATCATCTGCATCTATTACAAATGCGTACTTTGCTTTTCCTTTGCATAAATCAAAAGCAGCAGTTCTATTAGGCCCAAACCCCTTCCATTCATGTTCATGTAGTTCGCCTGGAATATTTTTTTCTTCAAAGAACTTTTTGATAATTTCTTGAGTTCCATCGGTTGATCCGGTGTCACAAATGACCCAATAATCAATATATTTGTAAACCGAATTTAAACATTCTAGAATGATATGAGATTCATTCTTAACAATCATGCATAAAGATATTTTAGATTTCATAATTACCATCCATAAAAAGGTTCTTTGTTTGTCACTTTAAACGATACTTTACCTATAGAAGAAAGTTCTTTTATATAGTTTCTCTTTACACTATTTATATTACTTTTAACTATAGATAAAGATCCATATATTTCATTGTTTAAATAAATAATTAACCAAATTTGTTTATTCATTTTTTGTAAAAATTACATTTGTGCCGTTATGCCAACGATAAGAGAATCCCTTTGATCTCAAATTATTAATTAATTCTTGTATTTTATTATCATGTTCTATGCAAATAACTTTCGTATGACATTTATCATAATCAATAGACATAGCAAGATCTGCGGATTGTCCTTCGACATCAATGTTTATAAAATCTATACGAGATGGAAGAACTTGCAGTAAAGTATCAAATGTTATCATTGGTATTACAATTTCTCTAAATTCAGACCCACCCGCATTCCATTTAATCATATGTGACTCATCTACAGTAGAAATACCATCACCTAGACTGTCGTAGAAAGTAAATAAAGAATTTTCATTTCCTACTAATGCTTGTACTATTTTTATAGAAGTGTTTCTTTTATACTCTTCAATAAATCTTTGAATAGCAGATGGAGAACCATCGACATAACAACCAGACCATCCCCGTTCTACCAAAAATCTAGTATTTGAAAATATAGTAGGATGATATGAACCTATTTCTAAAAAATATCCATTCTCTTTTACAAGAGTTTTTAATATTTCATCTTCACCATACTGACTATATGATTTGAATTCACTCATATTAAATTACCAACAATTCTATATTATTTTTATCAACCAAATTTGATTGCCAGTTTGAACTATTTTGCCAACAAATCATATCAGCATTTGAAATGGTTAAATTGTATTTGTAAACTATGACGGATGCTGCAATTTGATCATGTCTATGACCTTTAACTCTATTATCAGTTGACACTGAATTATTAATATTAGTCACATCGCCATGAAACACTTGTTTTCCATATTCTGTGGCATATGTTCTAAATTTATCAAAAAAATCAACACTTTGTTTAAAGTAAAAATTTAATCCAAAATGTTTAGTTGCTACTTGTGGAATATTAAAAGATTCTTCTCTTGTGAGGTTGAAATAAGGGAGAGCTTCATCCTTACACCACGTTCCGACATCAAATCCTTCATGTACAAAAAAATAACCACTATTATCTAAAATTGAATTTATTTTATCTAATTTTGGTTTTATAGGAATAACACAAGAATCTAACCACAATATTTTTTTATATCCCAATGATCTAGCATATTCAATTGCATGATATTTAAATGCATGACTAACTTCTTGATGTGAAGGTGATTCTGGTGGATATGAATTTATCCAAATATAATTAGGATATCCAAGTTTGTCTGCTTCATTTTTAAGATAAGAAGCCTTTCTGGCATATGATTCTCTACCATCAACTCCAACCGAAACTATACAAATATCATCGTTCATTGTTGAAATCTATCTCGCATATCCAAATCAGCAGTACTCATTGGAGTCAATGAATCTTGAATTTGTTCATCAATCCACTGGTATGTTTTCACAATACCATCTCTGAGAGACTGACTTGGTTCCCAACCAATCTTCTCTGCATATAGTTTGTTGTCCGAGTTTCTTCCACGAACACCAACAGGACCAGAGATGTTATTTATTGTAAGATTCTTTCCAGAAATGTCAATAACCATCTGTGCAAGGTCATTGATTTTAATCATCTCTTCAGAACCAATATTAACTGGGCCTGTGAAGTCAGACTCCATCAAACGACAAGTTGCTTCAACACACTCATCAATGTATAGGAATGAACGAGTCTGTTGACCATCACCCCAGACTTCAATGTGAGTACCATTCTCTGCTTGTGCTACTTTACGACACATTGCCGCAGGAGCCTTCTCCTTACCACCTTGCCAGGTTCCTTCTGGGCCGAAGATGTTATGATAACGAGCAATACGAACATTCAATCCGTAATTACGAGCATATGCAAGGAAGAGTCGTTCACTGAACAGTTTCTCCCATCCATACTCAGAATCTGGTGCAGCAGGATATGCGGAATCTTCCGAGCACTTTGGATTATCTGGATCTTCTTGATTATATGCAGGATACATGCACGCCGAAGAAGAATAGAAGATTTTCTTTGCTTTCTTCTTGTGAGCCCACTCTGCAACATTGAGATTAATCATTGCAGAATTGTGCATGATGTCTGCATCATGTTCACCTGTGAAGATATATCCAGCACCACCCATATCGGCAGCGAGTTGATATACTTCATCAAAATGTGTATCAAAAATATATGGGTAATTTTGCTGTTGTCTCAAATCACCGATATAGAAGCTATCGGCAGGAGATTCTGAGAAATCTGGATTCTTTAAATCTACTACTCTTACCCAATGTCCATCATTCTTGAATTTCTTTACAAGATGTGAACCAATAAAACCGCCGCCGCCAAGTACAAGTATCTTTTTCATAGTAAATATCCTTTATTTTTTAATAAATGTTTTAAACAATGTTTTATTATCTATAAATCTTTGATTAAAAGGCTCATGTGGTTGTAAAATATTATAATCAATATGATAATCAAATATTTCATGTCCAAAATCATGTGCCATAATCATATCTCCACTTTTTAATATAGATGAAAACATATTAACTTCTTTAGATTTATTACCACCATCACATATAATTAATGTTTTATATTTTTTAATATTATCAAAAATAGTGTTAAAGGAAAATTCTGAGAAGATATCAGATTCGAATGATTTACAAAATGGACATATTGATTCCATTTTTTCAAACCAATGACCCGCTCCTTCATGTTCTCTATTATTCCAATCAGATTTAGTAATATCAAATGTATGAAACAAAAACTGCTCAGTCACACATGCTATAGTTCCAAGATAAACAGATAAACCACCTTTTTGCGAACCTATTTCAACTACATATTTTGGATTTTCATAAGCAATGTAATTTTCTAACAATTTGAATGCAGAGAAATTTTGGGAAGCTCCTCCCCCCAAAATTCTAGTGTTTACTTGTCGCATTGAATCGCAATCTATAGAAACATTAAAACTATTTTTAGGTATAGATGTACCATGTTTGTCATTAAATATCATTATTTTTCCTCTCAATGTAAATATGTTTTTTTTCTTTATAATCACTTTCAAATTTTAAAATATTATTATCTATTGATATTAATGACATATATTCTAAGTTATTAAACCATTGATATGATATATTTTTATAATGTAATTGCTCTGCCAAACAACACTCTGGAATGTTACTTCTTATATAAGTATTTAGACCAAGATAAACTGAGGAATATTCCTTCATTGAATGAAGGTCACCAATAGCAAAATTGTCAGCAACAAAAGGTAAATTATAACCTTCTAAAATAAAATTATTTCTAGAAACATAATTATTTTTGTTCCATCCATTCAATCTAATATAAACATTATTTGGTATTATTTTTGGTATAATAAATTTATTTATATAAAGAGAATCAAATCTACTTCTAATAATTACATCATAATCATCAGGAACAATAGAAAAACTCTTGTATATACTATAATACATTGGAACTATATTTGCTTTTTGTGTGCATTTTAGAAAATTCCAATTAGAATTAAAATTCTCTATTTCATATTTTTTTGCTATGTTAGCGTATAATTTTTCATTGTTTTTATTTTCCACAAATCTATCAGACAAAGAATCAGATTTCCATGTATGAATAAATACATCAGCATTTAATGGTTTTACCATATTTTCCATTAAAAAAGGTGCTGTTTCATTAAAACATCGGTCAATACCAGATAAACATATAGCAATTTTCATCTAATATTTTTCCATAACAAAGGATAGTCTGTACAAACTCCCCACATTTCGGGAATATCCCCCTCTGGTTTTCCTAAGCACACCGTTACACCAAGACGAGAGTGGTTGCCAGGATACATCCATAAAAATCCATCACTGGTCAAAGTCATCTTGTCTGCTTCATGCCAGAAGCAAGTTATGCCATATGAACAGACAATCATCTCTTCAAAGGCTTCTTGATTCTTTGCATGACACCAGAGTGGCTTCCCCTGAAACCAAGAAGGTTCAACGAGATATGTCGGAGCATCATGTCCAAGAAAAAACTGATCATCAACATACCACACATCAACCTCAACATCATACCCCCGATCTAATGCCTGTTGGATATAAGTTGGATTGTTTTCACAATTGGGATTTCTGCCGTCTAGATTACCACGATGAGATATAATTGTCATTGCTTTCTACCTAGGAAAGAATTTAAATCTTCGGGAGTTCCTATTCCGTACATTCTATACACAAAGAAAGGAATCAATATTTTTCCAGACTGAATCAATTCATTATAGACGGGGGCGATATAGAACTCATTATTTACTCGTATGTTCTTCTGAATCATAGTCTCGGCAGAGGAAACAAACTCAGAACCTCTGCGATACCAATAGATACCACAGGTTGCGATATCTGATATCGGATTCTTCTCTGCAACTTCGGTGACAACTCCACGCGAATTTGTCTTAACAAAAGACCACTTGGGATGCACAGCATGAAAAGTAAAAACTACTGCATCGGCAGCAGTGAAGTTCTTGAGATAGTTGAAATTTTCTGAACTATATTCTATTATTTGGTCAGAATTTGCAATCAGTAAATCCTCATCATTGTTGATATATTCCTTGGAGAGCAATGCTGTACATGCAGCACCCTCTGTCAATCCATCAACCTCAACAACCTTGTATCTACCATTTGTTATTCTAGTTAGTGTAGTTCTTAAACCAGAATATTTTTCCAAATGTTCCTTTCTAACTAAAAAAATATATTCAGCATCAAAATCAAGATTCTCAACCACTCGTTGAATCATAGGTTTACCCTCAACATCAATCAATGGTTTAGGAAAAGTATATCCTTCTTTTGCAAATCTACTTCCTTCACCAGCCATTGGTATCAATATTTTCATACTTCACCTTTTATAAATTTTAAATAATTATTTTTAGTAACTTTAGTTGAATCTGAAACTACCCATAAATGTCCAACAATACTATTTACAGCAGATTCTATTCCTTTAGGAGAATCTTCTACTGCCAGACAATTTAATGGATTTACCCCAATATTATTGACCGCATAATTATAACAATCTGGATATGGTTTATTTTTTTTAACCTTCTCATTTGATATCAATAAATCAATATATGCAAATTGACCAGTTGCCATTAACATTTCTCTAGCTGTCTCTTCAATAGAATTGGTAACACATGAAATTTTAATATTTTGTGATTTCAAATATTCATGTAGTTCTATTTTTTCTTCCATTATCTTAGCATTATTTCTAATAAAATCAATGGTATATTTTTGTTTTTTATTATTAACAATTTCAATTTCATCATCTTCCATATTCAGCATTTTTAATTTAACTCTAGTTGGAAGTCCATTATATTTTGTCAAGTGTTCGTTTCGTTCTATTTGAGGATAACCTTCAGTTTTTAAAGCTTCGTTTAATGCATCGTAATGCCAATCACATGCATCAACTAATACACCATCCAAATCAAACAATACACACTCAATCTTTATATGGTCCATACAAATCCTCATAATAGTATTCACCGACACTAGGATACCAACTATATGGATAGTAATTCCATCCATATTTTACCCAATTCATTTCTATAAATTTTGGTAAAACTTTAAATACTTTATCTCTTATCTTTTGTGAAAAAATTCTAGCATCATCTTTTGGAGAATTCATCAAAAGATATTCTTTAAAATTATCCATATAAAATTGTATCTCTGGATAAAATTGTTTAAAATACATACTCCCAAGATAGATATTTTCTTGTAAAACTTTGGTAAAATCTGTGCAACCATTTCTATACATCACTTCTGGTTTTAGAGGAATATCGAATAATCTATACATATCCTCTCTATAACCCCAAAATAAATGGTCTTGTGGATGAAATGGAAACAGTCTATTCATACCTATTACAAATATATTACCTTTTCGTTTAGTACCATCTGAATATAAAATTTCACTTTCATCTATATGTTTATTGACAAAATTATTAATTTTTTCAATAGAAGTATTTGATATAATCTGGTCCGATCTAGTTTTAGCTACAATATCAGATGAACTTTTTTTAATACCTTCAAAAGAAGATACTATCTGATAATTCATAGTTTCAAAATGTTCGGGTGTAGATGATTTTACTACTTCAATATTGGAATCGTTCGATTCTATAGATTCATTATTCCATGTTGAAATTATAACTCTTTCAACAAAGGATAATTGTAAATATTGTTTAGCAGTATCATATGTTGTAGGATATATGGGTCCTTGTATTACGATATCCATTTTAATTATTTTTCCTCTTTAAAATATCAAATATATCTTGATGAACATAAAAATCATCACAGTTGGAACGATTGAAAAGAAAAACATATCCTTTTTCTTGTAAAAATGTTCTAGATTTATTTATTCTTTCAATTCCCGTTGAATTATCTAATGGACAATCTCTATAGCTATCGACTTCAAATGTAATAGTATTAAATCTATACTCATCAAATGGAATTTTGAATAAACATTCTAATGTAACTGAAGGTGGTTCCAAATCAATACTCAAGTAATCTATAACTTGAGGTGCATTATATTTTTTAAATAATTCAGAGTAATTAATAGTTAAGCAATCAGATATTACATAATTAGTATTTGGTCTATATTCTTCAAAATTTTCTTTTGAATTTGGGTCTAAACTAGAATGTTTTATATCAACTGCAATTCCAGTCCAATTGAAATATTTCTCTAAAACATAAGTATTGCTAATATATCTTGGTGGACCTGCACCCAAATCAACAAAAAAACCATTATTTTTACCACCAAGAGCATCTATAACAAACTTATCTTGACCAATTTGTGATGTCCATGTTATATTATTCATATTATTAATATCCAGAATAGGATTTTTCCTCTCTCATATTTGAGTTACTCAATTTATTGATTTTATTTTTAATACTGAATCTCATGTCATTTGTAATATACACGGAACGAGCAAGCTCAATAAATTCATCATCAAATTCTAACTTAGATTCTTTAATTCGAATTTTATCTTCTATATCCCAAAGTTTTTCATTTATTTGTTTTAGTTCTTTTATTTCAGAATCAAACAAATTTAAATAATTATTTTCATTTAAAGATAAAAGTAATGTATTTTTTTCTTTTATTACATTTACCAGCTTATTATCATCTTTTATTTTTTCAGATTTGATATCAAGTATAGTATATTTATCAATTAATTCACCAATAGATATTTCTACCATCATAAAATATATTTCCAATCTTTTTTATAGATGTTTTTAACATAATCAAAATTTGCATATTGAGTATTATATCCAATTTTTCTAGAATACAAATTTAATTTTCCACCAGTATTTAGAATTTCGACCAAATAACAAATAGATGTTTCTACAGTATGAATTTCCTTTGCGTTTTCCAATATCCAACTGTAATCAAATATATTGAATAAACTCATATATTCATGCTTGTTTTCTACAATTTTAACATTAGTGTTTATCACCATATCTCTTTTGTGGTGATTGGGAGGAGATGCGAAAATAGAATTAACAAAAATAAATTCATCACCATCAGAAATATTAAAATATTGTTTGCACTTTTCTTCTCTATCTTCAAATCTTTTAAAATTACAAAATTTTTGCCAATTTGAATAATCTAAACCTTTTATTAGAGAATATTTTACTCCTAAAAAATCAATAAAATCTCTCTTTATTTGAGCCGATTTATCAAATGGTATATAAAGATAGTTTTCGTCTAATATAATCTTGTCTTCTTTGTACACTTTTTTTACATCGTCAGAAAGTTCATTTTCTAAAATAAATTTAATTTTGTCATTTGTATTATATTCTTTTAAATATTCATAATGATTTATAATAGGCCAAATTATTTCATTATAACCAGATTCTAGTAAATAATTTGCTGCTTTTTGTAGAAAAAAAATATCACCAAGACCAGCAGTTTGTCGTATATAAACTTTTTTCATTTTTATCTTTGAGTTAAAGTTATTGTTGGATCAAACAAATACAGGTAAATAACAGATTTTATTCCGTATTCATTTTTAATCAATTTAGATTCATATAGTTTATCACAATAATCCGAATCCTCTGCATAATTTTTTTCAGGAAATCTAATCTGTCTAGCATATTCGGTTAAAACTGGATTAAGATGATTCAAAGGTCTAAATTGTACTCCATCTTTCTTAAAATGACCACCATTTATATTTGCATGGTTAAATTGCATTATTGATTTTCCTGAATGATAATACTGACCAGAAAAAGAAACTGCATCATATTGCTCTGTATCTAAAGCATACAAAATTTTAGAAAGATAATCATATGTTACCATATCATCATCATCAATGAAGCAAACATATTTTCCTTTTGCTGAATCTAAAACTTCATTTCTTTTTTGACCAACTGTTTTTATTTTATTATCACTATTAACAATAATTTCTACTCTATGATTAAAACTAATCAACATGCTTTCTGATAGACGTTGTAATAATCTTCTCAGAAGATCTTCTCTTTCTGGAACTGTTAGAATTCCAATAGTCAATAATATATCTTTTTTAGATGTTCTTTCATTGTAAACTTTTTCTGATAATTCACAAATTCGTTTTAACAAACATCTACCATATTCTTTTGCTTTTTTATAATTTACTTCAACATATGGTTTCATTTTTTGATATGTAGTTTCATCTATAGAATTTACAATTTTAAGATATTCTTCATAATTTTTAAAGTGCAAAATACCTCTTTTATCAAAAAATTCTTCAATATTCGGACAACCCCAATATACTGGAACTGTTTTTGTTAATAAACAGTCTATTAATTTTTCAGTAAAATAAGAATTTTCTCTACTACTTTCTACTGCTATACTAAACTGACAATCAAATAAACTAAGTTTATCATCATTTGGTACGAATCCATCATGTTTGGTAGTAGAAAAAATTCCTCCACCCAAACAAGAAAGAGTATCTGTAGGATATCGTGTACTAGAATAGAATACACTTGGTATCTTAACATCATCTCTACTATTCCATATTTTTTGTCTTAGATTATATCCAGACTTTCCTAAATGACTAGTAGTTAAAAACGAAACAGCAAATTTTTTGTCTAATCTTTGAATGGATGTCTCATCAAAAACACCTAGAGAATCATTATGTGCTCCAGATTTTTTATTTAACCATGTTCCCCCATATGGAAACAATACTGAGTTTGGTGTACTAGATAATACTTCTTCTTCTGTTGTTAGTATTAAATCATAATTAAAATAATTTTTAGTAATAACAGAATTGTGTTCTCTATTAAGAGAACTTGAAGGTTCATTTGAACACATGAATACTTTAAATGCTTTATTATCTTTAAATTTTACTAAATCAGGAATACCACTAACAAAGTCTCTATTTGGACTATTACTTTCTCCCATTCTAGAAAATTGAACCTCTAAAGTAAAACTAGTTTGTTCCAAATCAAATCCAAAGTAATCACCATTTACAACAATAACATCATGCATCATATATTTCCTACCATGTTAAATTTAATATTACTTTCAGAAAGTCCCATTTCTTTTAAAGACTTTTCCTTTGAATCACCATCTGCTATACCCATAGTTATGTATGGTTTCATACCATTGGGTGCATCTGTTCCTGGCCATATTGCGTAATTCATAGTCAAGACTCCAACTCTTAATTTTTGAATAAATGCAGGTAAAACTTCCACCAATAAAATTTCATGATCAAACACTTTAGGACCATTATTTTTTAAGTTTTCTTCACACTTATCTATCCAAAATTTAACAAACTCATAGACAATTGGAGTTTGATTCAAATAAATCGGAGATGCCTTTGGTTTTAATACATCTTTATGTGGAACAATAGATTGATATGCAAAAATTAAATCACAAAGATTTTCTTTATCATCAAAAACTTTAAGTTCATTGTGAATGGTTGAATCAACATCCATCCAAACAAATGGTTTTTTCTTTTCTTCCATCATTGCCAAAATAAATTTTGGTTTTGATAAACAATTTAACCTATAACTTCCGGTAGATGGAAGTTCTCTAATGTCATACGGTATATTTAGTTCAATGCAATTCTGTCTAAGTCGTTTTGCATGATCACTATAATATGTTCTATTGTCGATATCAGAATAAAAAGAAACAATTTCAGTTTTCATAACCTACTCTCTATTATCTTATATACACAATCATCTGCATTTTTAAGTGTCTTAACTCTTTCCATATTGTCTTTGACTGCATCAAGTTTACTTTCGTACAATTCTGGAGTTAGTTTACTAAAATCAAAGTCACTTGTCAAATTAATTATACCATCTTTATTGAAATGCTCATCTATGTCTGGAGTTCCCCAATAAACTGGTATAGTACCAGAAGCAAAACAGTCTGTTATCTTTTCCGTATAATATGTCTTATACGAATCGTTTTCTATTGCTAAAGAAAATCTATAAGGAACAATGGCTTCAGATTTATCTGGCCACGGAGAGGATCCAAACCCAAATCTTTTAGTGCCATTTGCACCTCCAAAAATATCCATTTGATTTGAATATTTTTCTGCTATCAAATGTCTAATAGCGTGACCAAATGTCATTTTCTTTGGAGAAGCAATAAGAGATATATTTTTTGTCTTCTCTGGAACTGCATTCAAATACGGTAACCACGGTAAATTACTACCTGCATATGAAAAAACAATATTGTCAAATTTACACATCTCTCTTTCAGATGTAATAATTAAATCAAATGTATTTGAAAGTTGTTCTAATTGATGTATCCATGCTTCTCTTGGATAACTTAAATGAAAAATTGCTCTGGATTCACAAACCCATGCAATTTTCTTTTCTCCTTCTTTCTTTGGTTCTTGTAAACCAAGAGCAATACCACGGTCAATATAAACCTTTACTGGGTTATCATCATCTGTCCATCTGAACAGTTCTGGTAGTTTATTTGAGCAAGAAGAATACTGAACCGGAAACGGAGCACCTATCGCTTGAATCATATTCATAAAAATCACCTTCCTATATGGTATTTAGGTACGAGTTCCCAGTCTCCCTTCTCCTTATGTGAAAGAATCTTTAAACGAGCAAGACTTAATTGTTTTTCATATTCTGTAGGATCTACGGCATCTAATAGACCCCAGTCTACGAGAAGTTTAACAATCGTATTTCTTCTCATCTCGTCTTCTTCGCTGATATCGCTCTCTAGTCCGTCCATCAAAAACATTTCCTTGAAATGCATAATGGCATACCTACCGCGTTTATGTAGAATATGACAAGACTGGTATAGTTTCTTTTCGTGCTTGGAAGAGACACCCAAACGGGTTAGAGTCTCCTTTACCTTAAGGAAGTCCTCTTTATTCTTTAGTGTCACTTCAACACCCAATCCCTGAAAAATATCATCATCAATTTCCATAATATCTCCGATTTTATCAATATTTATAAAAACGGGGATTTTAAATAAAAAACCCCGCTTTCGCGGGGTTCTTCTAGAAAAAAGTTGTATCTCAGTTAGTCACTGTAGATGGACAAGCGTCCTTTGGCTTGCAGCAGGAATTAACCTTGTTCTTGATGCATGAAAGACCCTCATCCACGCGATCAACTCGTCGTTCAAGATCACCGATGTAATCCCAGTTGTGCTTTTCGTCTAGACGAGCACGAAGAGTATGGTTGTCATATGCAAGAAGAACAATGCTGAGTCCTGCGAAGCAAGAAACAACATTAAATTCAAAACCTGCGAAGTGAAGAACTACTGAGGTAAAAAGTGCGATGAACGATAGAAAACGATAGCTAAAACTCATTGTAATATATCTCCTATAAATTGGGAATCGAAGATACTGCAAATCAAGTGGTACTAGTTGTGTCTTTGTTGGTCTGGACATAATTTATAACCTGATTTATAGCATCAGCAATCTGATCAAGTTTCTTATTTTCCAAGAGGATGTTGACCTTGATCTTATCAACCTCTCCCTTTAACGAATTTAAAAGTTGTATTTGTTCTTGTGTTAGCATTATGAAAGTAAAAGTACACTCCAATTGATATCATAGCTTCCTGGACCAGATGATTCCTGTATATTAATAGTAAATGTATTTAATCTGAAAGGGATATACTTCAATAATGCTGGTCTATAAATAGCACTTCCTGCTCCGGTGCCAACGAATACTCCAAGTGGCTCACTCCATTCATCTATTTCTAGATTTTGTAAAGATAATTGTAAATCAAATTCTACTCCAGCTGGATTATCAATATATAATGCCAATAAAATAGAAGAATGTTTATACGAACTAACATCTACATTAAAAGACTTATTTGTTCCGTTATAAGTAAATTCTTCTGTACCAGATGTACATCCTAAAGGATGAAATTGTTTATCCTCATAAGACCATAATAATGGTAAACTGTTATCAGTTAACGCGGTAAACATTACATTAAAAGCATTATATTAAGTATCTGAGTAGAACTCACAACACTATGTAATCTTAAAGGAAAATAAAGTGCTCCAGTATTTTGCTGTATAAGAAACTTAAAATTATCTGTACCAGTTCCATCCGGTTTCATAAATTTTAAAATAACAGTGGCCGCGGCGGCCCCTGTATTTGAAAGTAAAAACGCTTTATGCTTATTAATTGTTGTTACCGCAACTGCGGCAGAACCACTAATTCCTTGTACTGGGTTAAAATTCATAGACTTTCCTTTCTACTATTTATGTCCACCAGTATTTAGGTGAGACTTAATTTCCTTAATTTGTTCATCAGAAAACAAATGAAGAACTTGTTTTGCCTTTTGGGAGGAATATCCATAATATTGCTTTATTGCGTCAATATCCTTGTTTTCTTCCTGCTTATGCCACTTACTGAACCGACTTCTACGAGAGAGTTTATTCCGTAAATAGTCATATTGCATCTTTTTCTCAAGATGCGGCATCATATTCATCTGATTTGCATAAAATACGGTGTCTGGAAAGTAGGATAGACAACGATTTGTTACAAACGGCAGATAATCCTTCTCCGCAAGGGGATCTTCTCTGACAAGATCCTTCTTGTTGTAATTAATAGAATTAAGAAAGTCACCTAGAGATGGCATCACTTAAACTCACAACGCATCATTAGTTCGGTCATACACGCTACTAGATTGATTTCCTGATCTGCTACGAAGGAAGACTTGTATTGGTACTCTGCAAGCACCAGAACCGCTTCAGGGATGCTAGGAGCGGTTAGGAAGTCATACATGCTGTCATACACCCTCCTGAAGATCTCTGTTTGAGAGTTGTCTAGGTTCATTACAACCCACTTCCGTACCCCTGCAAAGTCCTTGGTACGCATAGAGGTAACAAGTGCCTTCATATCGACTTCTGCAAGATTGGCAAGTATACCCTCGTCAATTGTGCCGGAAACTGAATATCTTTGGAGTTCATTCAGAATTCGTCTAAAATCTGGGAAGTGCTTCGCAATTAGCTGTGCTAAAACGGCAGAGTCCTTGACTTTTACTCCCTCATTCTCCAAAATATGATTGATCCTGCCGAGCATCTTCAATGCCATTGCAGGCTTTTCCTTTTGTGGAATCTTGAACTCAATACAGGTGCAACGAGAGTGAATCGGTTCAATGATTCGACTCTTGTAGTTACAAGTGATAATGAATCTGCAATTGTTAGAAAACTCTTCGATTGCGCCACGGAGAGCAGGTTGAATGCTTTGTGCATTTGAATAGTCAAACTCATCTAGGATAACCGTTTTCTTGGCATCCGATAGAGAGACAGTACTCGCAAACTGCCGAATATCCGTGCGTAGGGTGTCGATGTTACCATTTTCTGAACAGTTGATAATCATCGAATCTACGCCGATATCTCTACAAAGTGCCTGGGCAACGGTTGTTTTACCAATACCCGCCGTGCCAGACAGAAGTAGATTCTGCGGTTCTCCCCTCTTCACCATGTCCATGAAGGTTTTCTTCAATTCGCCGGGAAGAATACAATCCTCAATTGTCTGTGGGCGATACTTCTCCACCCACAGAAACTCATTTTCCTTGTGTTGCATAATCATTCAGTGTAAGTTGAACCAGATTCCATTGCAAACCAATAAACTAGATCAGTATTAACATTGCTGAACTCGGCAACCGTGTTCTTTGCAAAGTTGATATCATAATCACCAGCAAGCAACTTGATATTCTGAATTTGAAAGTTAAACTTGAAGTTTGCATTTCCATCATAATCTCCGACTTCAACTTCATAATTGTTTGAAGTGGGATCCTTTAGATCGGTAACTACTGCAACAATTGATCCATTCTTATTTACGAAAGATAGGTCAGGAAGTTGCATTACTGCTGATGCCTTCTGAATTTGAGTAAAGTCAGCACCAGAAAGGGTTGCAGATACCACCGAGTCTGGCATGTTAACATTCTTGGTTGGTGTAGTCAGCAACTTTGGTTCTGAGTAGTAATACTTAACCTTCTGCGATCCACCACCAGAGATAATAACATACTTATCATGGAATTCAAAATTTGGATTGTTGAACAAACTAATCACACCAAGGAACTTGTTCAAATCCCAAATACCAAATTCAGTATCAAAAAACTCTGATACCTTTGCCTGTGCCATACCATTCTTTGATGGGGTAATTGTGCGAAGCACATTACCTGGCTTTACAAGGATGTTTGAGTTCAGGCTTGCAAAGTTCTTTAAAATAGAAAGCGTTTCCTTAGAAAGATTAATCTTGTTTGTTGTAGTTGTCATTTATTCATCCTCAAATTCATCATCTAGCTCGTCATCATACTCGCCAGCATTTATGTTGTCAACATACTCCTGCAAATCCTTTTTTACATTTCTCTTGCGGGAAGTATTTTCCTTATCAATTGAACCACGATCCTTACGTCGGAGTGGTCGTTCATCTCTATCTCTGCCGTGTTCTCTTTTCACATTAGAACTCCTCAATAACCGAAATAAGGTTCTTTAACTTGTTATTGATCATATAGGGGAGAACCTTTGACCTATCTGATACAACGGTAGGTTTAGCATATTCATCCAAAATACGAGTCTCGATTTCTGCCGGAATATTCACGAAATCAATAAGTGTGCTATTTCGTTCCCAATTTCGTAGAAGTTTATCTTCTGTGAATTTAGGAGCAACCCGTATCATATCTTCCATTCTTTTTGAAGTGAGTCGATTCTGTCTCTTTTCATCATTGATAAAAACATCATCATCTGAAAGAATGTTTGGAATACCATCGCCCGAATCTCCACGCATAATATGTTCAGCAAGGAACGAACGCGGATAATTACACTCTAGAAATTCCTTACGCATTGTGCTATATTGCTTTACGCCAGGATAAATTTGTAGTTGTTGAAAATCCTTATCATTTGATACAATGACAATCTTTTCGGAGTGAGTGTAGTTCTTCACAAGAATGGCAATGATATCATCTGCTTCGCAGTTCTCTACCCGCATATTCTTGTATGGAAAATTGTCTCGGACTTCATCACGGACGATATTCAAAATTCTATAAATCTCATCCCAATTATAGTCGGATTCGGCATGACTCTTTGATCGGTTTGCCTTGTAATTTGAAAAGAACTTCTTTCTCCAAGAATTTGAAGAATCTTGACAAATAACAAGTTCACCATACTCTTCACTGAAGAGGCGGCGAATCATACGGTAAGAATTTAGGACTTGATGTCGAATTAGATCTTCGGAAACATTTGGATCATTCTTTAGACCAACAAAAATACTGGCAAGAACGATCTGGTTATTATCTAGCAAAATCATGTAAATAGTATATCACTAATAAATTAAGAAGTCAAGTAGCAACCCACTGAAGTCCATCAATATCACAAACTCTTGTGTAAAGAATTCCTAGGTCTGTATTAAACCATCGGTCACCCTCAAAAGATATTTCTGGTTCTGTAGATTGACAATAGAATGTAGAAGTGGATGTTAATTTTTCCCATCCACTATTTTTTGAAATAGGAGAATTGCCAATTATAGATCTGGTTGCAGTATAGTTAATACCTTTAAAGGTAACAGTATCACCTTTTTTATATTCTATTAGGCGACCGTCTGGATCGTGTTTTCTATACTCACCTGCGAATTTTAGTTTGTCGGTTTCGCTCATTTGTGTATGCTCAAAAACAAGCAATTTTCATTAATTCTAGCCTTTGGAACAAACTCTTTGGTATTAAGAGAAGAGAAAAGATTTTCTCCATATTTAAAGTTTATAGATTGAAGATTATTCTTGGACATGAACTTTTCAAATCCTCTGATCTTTTTACCTACAGACTTTACCTCATCAGTATTTAGAAGAGTTGTTCCCTTGAAAGACAAAGTTTCGTTTGCTTTTGCTCGGTAAATGATAAGTGCCTTTGTTTTGGTATTTAGAACCAATACAGAAGAACATCCAACCACTTGTTCTGGTTTCAAAGAAACAATAGAATTTAACTTTTCCTGATACTTTACCTTATTTGCGATCTGTTGTGCCGTTTTAACCTTCTTCTTTCTAGGTTTACGGTTCTGTCTCTTTTCAACAATCTTAGATTGATAAAAATTGATCAATTCTTCCTGTACTTCAATATAAGATAAAAGTTGAGACTTAGTAAAATAAGAATATCCCTCTATCAATTGTTCGTCTTTTCTATCCCTTGCCATATACAGTTCATTCAATTTCTCTTGAACAAAGTAAATAACTTCAGAATAGTAAGGAGGAGTAATTTCAAATCGCTGACAAGACTTCTTTATGTCAATGTCCTTCTTTTTCTTTCTTTGAATAAGAGTAGAACATTCATCAACAAAAATATTGATATCTACCAGATGCTTACATAGAGTATCGGCAAACCTCTTAGTTCGCTCCTCAATTGACTTTTGCTTTGTCTTCTTATATTCGTTGTACTTACCTTCTAATCGTGTAAGAAACTCATCAAATACTTTTCTTTCAGTCAAAGGAATAGAAATGTTTCGACTGAGCATTCTTGCCCAGATGCCATATGGACTATAGTCTTTGGTCTTACCATGAGAGTAAATGTTTGGATCTTTCTTTTCCTTTGAAACATACTCAATCACCCACTTCTTGTGATCTTTGGGTGTACTAATACCCCTATAAGTGTTATAGGCATTATATACTTCTGACTCATACTGCTTTTCGTCTATCGATGGAGCAGGAGTCGGTTCTTCAAATGTTTTTCTCTTCGCCATTAGTCTTATAGAATACAAAAACTGGTTCGTATTTCAAGTATGTACCCTGAACTTTGCAAAAGTTTTTACACTTTGGTTTGCCATCTTTGTCTAATCTATTTTGTCCAGGCATACCTTCCATTGCCATTTTCATTGTTTCAATATATTTCATTCCAAGACTCTCAAGAATATCTCTTGAATCTTTTTCTAGTGGTAGGTATTTTCCTGCCACTTGAATATCAGCAATATTCCAAAGAAGATAACGGTCATTCTTCAACCACCTAACACAAGTTTCTAATGTCGGTCGTAAGAATCCATCTCTCCAAGATTCATAACTAGAAAACTTCTTATATGACTGGGTTGGGTCATTGGAGTATGCTTCTCTGTTAAAATATGGAGGAGAAGTAAAAACGAGATCAACCTTTCGATCTATATGCTTACCTATTTCTTCCGATCCATACTGATGCATCTCAAAGGTATGAGTATCGCTAAAGAAAGAGTTACCCCTATATGTCTTTGTGTTGTAAAAGTTTGCTAGGTTGTGATACTTTGACGAACTCTCGCTAAACCAGTTTTCGCTGTTTGGATCAGTTCCAATATAGTGTATAGTAACACGATCAGACATAGACATACAACCAAGAAGACGGCCACCCCACCCACTAGAAGGATCGTAAATATTAAGTAGGCCGCTTCCTGTAATGTGAGAAGTATATTTTTCATAAAGGAACTTTGCAGTTAGAGGTGGGAAGTTTACCGCCGGTTGAATATACCCTATTCTAAACGAAGGAAAACACTTAGGAAATACCTTCTGTCCCTTTTCATAGACACGAATATGGAAAACATCGTCACTCTCGATGCTATTTATTTCAAATGTGGAATAATGGCGATACGAAAGTTTAGATTTCCATTTATTAATCAAATCTTTATCAAGTGATAGTATCTTGGACTGCTCAAGTTGAAAGTATCCAGTATTCAATCCGCTCTTCTTCTTATTCTTTTCCAGAATGAAATCATATCCGTTAAAGATCTCTGGATTGGTAAAGTATGCCTGCATCCACTCATCTCCACTAGGAACAGATATTACTGAGTATTTTGCGTCGTTCTTAATAGCAGAAAGAGCAAAGTTATAGAAAGAATCCCTACGAATGTGGCGTCGAGCACCCTTTATCATTCTAGGAAGATACTTGTCGTCTGCAAACAAATCATAGATGGAATATCCAGTATCATTCTCACTATAATTAATTCGTGTCTTATACATGTTTGAGAAGAACTGATCTGCTTCAGAACCCACTCTACTCTTATTAATTATGACATCTTTTGTGTTTGTAAGTTCATCCGTAAATTCAAATAGATGAATAGGATAACTTACCATCTTATTGAACTCGTCAATAATTTCATCTTCGTTCTTTCCAGTACGAGGAGGACAACCGTGAGTGTCCCAGACATTGAGAATTACCTTACGCATCTGAATAACCCACTGCTCAAACTCTAAGTCTGTCATAGAAACAATGTCCTCATAAAGAACATTGATTGGATCGTTCAAAACATAACTATTTCGTTCATAAAATGGTTTCATGCGCCTACATTCCAAAATAGAGCACCCGGTTTTGCGTGTTGTTTCATGAATGCCCATGCTTTGGCGTCATATGTGGGGGCGGAAGGAAAGGGCGGCGCATCTCCCGCTGCGACGGGTTGAAAGAAAGGAATGGCACACTTGAACATTGATGCCCGACCCAACTCCTTCGCCCCCATTTTATGACCTACAGAAACACAATTAAACTCAGCATCAGGCCATGCGGCCTGAAGACCTCTTGTAAGGGTTCCACTTGAACCTACCGTCCAGACCTCTTTCGGTTGAACAGGAAGTTGTCGAGCCAAATCCCGTATGGAGTCCAATACCTCTGGACAATCAAACCCAATAGGAAACAATTTACGAGTAAAAGGATCTGCGTTGACATAATCTCGTGCTCTTTTCTGAGTTACAGATAACATACCGTTCTCTACCCAGTTCATTGTAGCACCGTATGATATTGCTTTCAACTGGTAAGGATGAAGATTCTCCATCTTTCTTTTCGCCATGAATAGAATGCACTTCTTATTGAAATGCTTACATACTCTTGCCAAAGATATCTGAGCATACCCAGTTGCAGGAGAGGAACCATAAACAAATTCATCTCCAACAAAATCTTTAACTAGAGGTTGTATAAATCTGGTCTTAGATCCACCGTCAATTAGGTCATCACGGACTACCAAGAATCCATCATGTTCCATTATTACTGGTGGTGGATTTAATTCGTCACTCATAGCATTCTACTAAAGTTATTCTTCTTCTCAAAAGATATAGTAGTTTGGAACTTATCTACTAACTGATCTGATTTGTGACTGATTACATAAATATTTGACTTATCGCTGACTGCGTTTAGAAGTTTCATCAGTTCTTCCATTCCAAGACTGTCAAGAGAAGAATCAAAAACTTCGTCTAAAATTAAAAGATTACAATTCACACTATTTTTTGCTCTGGCAATCTCGCGCCATGCCAGTAAAAGTGCCAGATCTATTCTCATCTTTTCGCCTTCACTAAAATTCATGTAACTCATTTCATCACGATGACGACTCTTGATTGTCTCATTGAAATCCTCATCAATAATAAACTGAACAAAGAAGTCCATAGAGGTTAGAAACTTATTGATATACTTGTTCATGAAGGGCAAATAATACTTGATGATTTTTGCCTTTACTCCAGTATCCTTCAGAAGATCAGATGCGTATTGATAATAATGCTCCTCTGACTTCATTTCTATTTTCTTAGATTCCAATTCGGTAAGAGTAGTTTCCATCTCTTGTAGCTTACCCTTCTCTGAAACAATTTCATCGGAAGAGGTCGATGCTTTCTTTAGATCTTCTACAAGAGACTTCAGAAACTTCTTTCCATTATCAATAGAAGTTTTCTTTTGAAGAATCTTAAGATTCATATCTTGTGCCGACATAGTAATCTCATTGATTTCTTTAATTCTAGAATCACATTCCTCAATGTTATTCTCTAGATCTGAAATTGCTTTTTCGTATTCACTTTTCTTCTTGTTTCTCTTCTGTAGTTCATTTTCCTTTACATCCTTGGTGATGGACTGACAGCAGGAAGGACATGTTTCATTTTCTGTAAAGAAAGTTATGTCCTTCATTAGAGTAGAAAGATTAGCACCAATCTTAGTCTTCAGTGTTTTGACTTCTGATTGTTTCTTGGAAACTTTATCTTTGTCTGAAATACTAGAAGCAATATCTTGCATAGATGTTTCTAGTTCAGTTATTTCAGTTAGAAGTTGAGTTATTTCAGATTCAATCGTTTGAATCTTTTGATTTGTATTTTCAATGTCCTTATTACTTTTACTTTCAAGATTAGAAATCAAATCCTTTCTAGACTGAATCTTTTCTTTTTGAATCTCGATAGATGTGGTAATCTCTTTCAAAGATTCTTTAAGTGCGGACATCTTTCCCTTCAAAACCATGTTCATTGAACTAAACACATTTATGTCTAGAATATTTTCAATAACTGCTCTACGATCAGCAGCATTCAATTGCATGAAAGGAACAAAAGACGAACTACCAAGAATCACAACTTGTGTGAATGTCTTGTAATTCATCTTGATGATTTGTTCTTCAAGAACTGCCTGATAATCAACGCTCTTTGCGTCTTGATTCAGAAGTTCACCATTTCTATGAATTTCAAATATCTTTGGATTCAATCCTCTACGAATAAGATAACTTTCATTTCCTTTAGTAAACTCAATCTCTACTATGCAATTCTTAGAATTTACTGAGTTTGCTAACTGTGGAATGTTTATCTTTCGAAATGGTTTTCCGAAAAGAGCAAAAGTAATAGAATCTAAGAAAGCAAAGGACTTACCACTCCCATTGCTTCCGCAGATGAGAGTGGTATTATTTTTGTCCAATACTAGTTCTGTGAAGGTATTACCAAACGATCCAAAATTTTTAAATCTTACCTTCTGAAACTTGATCATTTGAAGCCGTTGTGTTTTCTGTTGTTACCGGCGAAACTTCTTCATTTAAAATCTTATCTGGAACTACCATAGATCTAAACGATGGTGCTTTTTCATCATTCTTAGGAGGTTCTACTTTCTTTGCCCCACAACCACACCCCTTCTTTTTAGGTTGTGTTTCTTCTGTTTGCATTGCATTTGGTTGTGCTGTTTTTACTACAGTGATTTCCTTTGCTGGGGCAGACATCATCTTCATTAACGCATTGCTATCTGGACTATTTAAAGTGTGAGCTCCATCTGGAAAAAACTTAGAATGGGTAATCTTTCCTTCACTTCTAAGTCTTTGTGCATATCCAATTCCATAGTACCATGTTATTTCAGTACCTTTTGGAATATCAGTTAGTGCATAAAAATTAAAGGTTTTCATATAACTGTCCTGAACAACATATGCATTTGGAATTTCAGAATGATTGTAAATCATTCCATGGCCCAACATCAAAGCCATAGTTGGTCCATGAGTTCTATCAATTTCACTATTTGCAACCCAAGTCATACAGTATCTACCAAGAACCCAGTCTTTATTCTTAGGAAAAGTAGTATCTAGCAGAACTGCCTGACACTCTTCAATAATTTCTCCTGCTTTAATATCTTCCTTTGCAAATACACCATATCCATCTATTTCTGATTTAGCAGCATAAGTTCTGTTAATAAATCTTTCTTTTCTAGCAAAAGAATTTGTATTATGATCAAACATTCCTTTGTAATAACTATGGGAAGTTCTTACAGGAATTCCTTGTTTATTTGTAACAGGAGACATATCTCCATCTTGTGGTTGTAAATTTTCTTGAGAAAAAACAGGCGGGGTATCTGAACTAGGGGGGGTTTCATTCGGTGTCATATTGTTAAACTCTCCATATATAAATCTTTAATAATAACTTTCAATTTTGATTTATCTTCAACATGATCAAAATTGTCAATCTCTTTATTTATAAGAGATATTGTATCCTCTGATATGTCAATGTCAATAGGATTATTTTTATCTTGATACTCTTCAACAATAGTAAGTTGTTGTGGATTTAAAGAATAAAGAGCATCAATAAATTTATCAAACCCAAAAGGTTTTGATTTGTTTGCTACTACTACTTTGATAAAACCATTCTTATATTTATTGAAATCAATGTTTATAATATTTTTTGATCCATCTTCAGAAGCATCATCATACTTGATTAGATGAAATATCTTGTTAGGATTTTTGACAAATTCCAATTCTCTGGTTTCAGTATCAAGAACATGAAATCCCTTTGGACTATTCATGTCTCCAAAATTTAATTCATATTGAGTGCCAAGATAATGTATATTACCGTTATTTTGTTTTAGGTGAAAATGTCCAGACAATACAAGTTCAAATCTATCAAATATTGACTTGTTTAGTCCCATAGGGTGCACAACCCCATTCATTACTTGAAATCCACTAATTTCAAAGTGGCCACCAATAATTGGACATTTACATTTTCTTATGAATGATAAGCAATCTGCTTCATTATCTCTTGCTACCCAAGGAACAATTCCAATACACAACCCATCATAATCTATAGCGGTGGGTTTTTCTACAATCGTGATATATTCGGATTCATTAAAAAACAATTCATTAATAGAATTTAAACTATTAGTATTCTTATAATATGTATCGTGATTACCAATAGTAATATATGTCTTGATTTTATTATCAATCAGAGGTTTGAAAAATCTCTTTCGTACTTGAGAAAGAGTATTAAAATTTACAAACTTTCTTCTGTCTAAAAGATCACCCAAGTGAATAACATCTTTAATGTTGTTTTCTTTTAGATAAGTAAAGAATACTTTTTCAAAGAATTCAAGAGACTGATCTAAGAAAAACGGTGAGTCGTTTCTGACTCCAAAGTGTGTATCATTAATAACTGCAATTTTCATTCAAATAACCTGTTAGACTTACTCTTCTTTTTCTTCTTTCTTTTCTTTCTTTCCTTTGGTTCTAAATTTTTAATGTCAGATTCGCTAAGGAAAAAAGTCTTTTGAAGAAACTCGGTATAAGTTGAAGATCCCTGATTGTCCTTCAACCAGTTTACAAATTTACCATCTGGATCGTTCATTTGCAAGGACTTATATTTAACATACGCTTGTTTCTTTTCCTTTTCAATCCTTCGTAGAAAAGCGTAGTATATTATTTGGGTAAAGTAAGAAAAAGGATTCTTTGATTTTTTTGGATCAAAGTTATGAGCATAAAGAAGACAATTCTCAATACCGTCACCTACCATATCCTCACGGAATGGATAGTTAATAAAATTTGGTCTATAGGATAGATGTTCAGCAATCTTTAAAAAACATTCGGCAATATAATCGGTAACGGGAGGACGCTTTTCATCACATTCTTCTGCCTCTTTTACCAACTTCTTCCAATCAGTCATTTCTTTACAAAAACGCTGATTATCAACATAATGTTTTAATGATTTAGTAGTTTCCTCTACTTCTTCTACTTCTATTTCTATTTCTGGTTCTAACTCTTCTTGCTTTGGTTTCTTTTTCTTTCCCATAGTGTTACTAGTATACCTTCCATTACATAAAAATCAAGAATCTTTTAAAAAATTGGTTGACGAACCTTGACAACCTCATTACAATGTCTGTGTAGGCTATGGAAAAGGGTAATAGTAACTATACTCTAAGAGCTCTAAGATCCTCTGAGTACTCTTCACGCATAATCATCAGAGTTAGGATCAGGATTCCAATCTGAGAACTTGTTACCAAAATCTTTTCTTTCCTTTTCATCACCTGTAAATTTATTTCTTTTTTTGACCTCTTTGATCATCTTTTGAACGTCACGAGGATCAAGAATACCAGAAGTGATTAGATTCATAATCATCTCAGGTGGGAAAACCATGCTCATATAGATCATTTGTTTTCCATCCATCTTTTCCATACCAATTTCAGTTTCATCATCAGCAAATGGAGCAGTTTTTGAATCGGTTCCTTCTGCTCCTGGCCCAAACTTTTCGAAAAGTTCATTGAACATTTCTTCCATTTCTTTTTCTGCTTCTACTCTATCTTCCTCTGTTACTACTTCAGAAGCAACGGCAGAAAGATTAGTGAGTTGTTGAAGATACATTGTTCTACATTTTTCTGATGGTTCAACAAGACTCGCAACATGACTGCGTGGAATGCTTATGGTTTTTTGATCGCTATTATATAACCAATCCTTAAGAGTTGTCATGTCATATGGTCTACCCATGTGATCCATCAAAGTGGTAGAACGAAACAACATTGGATTGTCAAGAGTATATTTGCCTTTTGATTCCGACAGAACTGAAATAACCTCTTCACCGCTTTTTAATTTTAGTATTTTGCAATTCATGGTGTCTCCTTTAGGCGTATTTTCGTAACATCATATGTGAATCTCTCATTACTATATAGGTTGATCCGTTCATCTAGATGACGGAGAGCATGGTTACGATGCTTCTTCCAACGAAGATCATCTCCTATATCATAAATTGTAACCTTGTCCTTTGTTTCACTTTTTCGTAGTCCTCTACCAATAGATTGTAGAACACGAATCACTGATTTTGATGGCGAAGTAAACACAATATTATGAATGTTCTTGATGTTTATACCCGTGCTACATGTACCATATGATGCAACAAGAATACTTTCTTTTTGCTTATTCACAATCTGACGAATATTTTCACGATCATCTGCTTGTGTTTTACCATAGATCAAATAGCATGGTTTGTTACAGTTTGATTTGATTCGTTCAAACATTGGCAATCCGTGTTTTTCTACAAAGTTAAAAAGCACAAGTGTATTACCTTTTAGACTACAACAAAGATCTTCTATAAACTTATTTCTTTCTTCATTTGCAACTAACCATTGCACTTCTTCAATGTATTTTGCTCTTTTAATTTCTTCTACTTTATTCTCTGGATATTCAAGAAGAAGACAGTTGATTTTTAGATTGGAAAGAAAGTTCTGATCGATCAAATCTTTAGTGGTCGTTACACGGAAGACAGGACCAAACAACCCTTCTACTACTAGTTTATGGACATGTGTGCCATCTAAAGTGCCAGTTGTACCAACTCTAAATTCACACCCCTTCATTTTACTCATTAGAGTAGTTAATGATTTTGCCTTGAACAAATGACATTCATCGCCAAATACACAAAGAACATCTTTGAAATATTCTTCTTTCATTTTGTAAATACTTTGCCAAGTAGAAATGATTACTCTACGAGGTGTTTCTTTTGGTTGTCCAGAATATACTGCATGACAATTGCGGATAAACCCATCTTTATTTGAGTAGTCGTGAAAGTCATTTGCCATTTGTCCGACAAGACCAGTTGTGGGAACAACGATTATAATTTTCTTGTGCGGCGGAAGTTTCTCCATCAAATACCGGATACATAGGTAAATGATTAATGATTTACCACTACCAGTAGGAGAGATTAAAAGAGTTCTCTGCTTCAATAAAGAATGCTTTACTGCACTCTTTTGATAATCATGAGGAACAATTTCTTTTCCATCACTATAGCACTTAAATCTACCAAAGAACTCATCAACAGATGCTTCATCGAACTTTAGATTTAAATTCTCAAGAGGTTCATATTGAAACTTATATCCGCGTTCCTCTGCAAACTTAAACAAATAATCAAGCAGTCCAGTATAAAGTGTATGAGTTAGTGTATTGAAAAGACGAATCTTCCCATCCCACAATCTATTCTTATATGCTGGTGTAAATTGGTAATTAGGAACCGAGAAAGTGAAGAAGGAACTTATTTCCTTTGCAATGCTCTTTTCACAATCTACTTTTAAATTTACCGCATCTGCTTGTGTTACTTTTATCATTGTCCTTGTGTGAATTTAATCCAATCAATTGCAGATCGAATATTCCAGTTTCTATTTGAAATAACCTTTACTAGATTCTCTAGGTAGTTTACTTTTTCCTTTTGTAGTTCAAGTTTATTTGAGAGTTCAATTACTTGAACATCGCTGTCAATAAACCTGTCTAGATCTTGACGAAGAATTGCTAGATCAAATGGTTCCCATCCAAGATCTTTTAGTTGTTCATCTGACATCTTGCCTGAGTAGTATAACCACTTGTTTCTTTTGACTACATTGAGATCCGAGTCTATTTTCTTTAGAACTAGTTTCTCATCCAACATAATAGAAAGATACTTATTGTGAATTTGTGGGGTGCGAAGACTTTCTGTATCCAATGAAGAACCATCAATCTTCATGTCCTGCTCTGCCATTGTACGAATTTCACTTAGTTTAATAGTCATAATTATAGTATATCACAAAACCGGCAGAAATCAAGCGGCAGTTATTCCTTGGATTTCATATCTTGTAAAATTAAATACTGCATTTGCTATTACAGAATCTACTCCGGGGAGAGTAGAATCAAAATCTATACCTGTTAAAGATATTGGAAAAGTATGAAAAAAAGTAACTCTTGATATCGGTTTATATGCACTTGAAAGTACTAATAAAGAGGCAGTAGATATTTTTTGATGTTCTGGTAAAATATCTCCAACAGAATATGTGTCAGTTGAAAGATCTCTTATCCAGTTATAAATTTCTAACCAGTTTTTCATTTCTTCATCTACTACAAATGAAATCATTAAATCGCCAAATACATGTCTTGTTCCTGGCCTTTTAATATCCATTGCAGTTGGGTTTGACTGAACTGAAACTCCCATACTTATTTCTGGTATATTTGCTCTTTGACAAAAATAAGTAAAAGATGGACACCTCATTATAGAAAAAATAAATTTGTTATTGGTTAATTTATTTCTATTAGTAGGTTGAAATGGATTATTTATTAATAAATCTCCTGGAAGTTTTGATCTTTCAGAATCAGATAGAGATTGAATATAACTTGTTATGTCCATACTAATATGTATAAAAAAACAGGGAGGGGTTTTGCCCCTCCCTGTCACTGAACCTTATTCAGTCGTTGTTAATTATCCAATATATCCACCAGTTTGACCGTGGAGGTTATCTACACGGAAGAGACGGTAGTAAACATTGTCTCCCTTGTCTAAACCATGACGATCAGTCCAAGTCGAAGATGAATCACGACCCTTGGCGAATGGATTTGCAACCATTCCGTAACGAGTCTTGAATCCAATCTTTGGTTGGAAGGTGTTCTGGTTTACTGCACGAACCATTTGTAGAGGAACATATGGGCAGTAGAAGAATCCTGCGTCATAAGGAGTTGCGCCCTTATAACCAACACAAACAAAGTTCTGGTTAGTATTGACAAATGGATCGATATAAACCTTAATCTTATTGTTTAGTACACCAGCAAAAACATTGCCAGTATCGTCAACATTTAGATTAGCAGTTAGTGCTGGAGCAAGGTTAAGGAATCCACCCATGGCGAGTGCACTTGCAACATCTGATGAACAGATGATGAAGTTACCCTTTCCTCTACGAGTTTGCTTGGCAATTACGTTTGCTTCGCGCTCGATTTGGAACATTAGACCGCGGAATCGTTCTGCGCTCCAACGACCATCTGAGTCGCTTAGGATGTCGTAGATACCACCAGTGCCTGAGTTATAGTTGGCAAGGTCTGGTTGGACACAACCAGTCTTAGCAACATGATACATTGCACGGATGATTTCACGGTTGATTTCGTTGAGGATTTCGGTGCTAAGAATATTAGCAAGTTCTGCCTCAGCGTCAAGTCCGTGAACTGCCTTTAGATCCTGTGCAAGTTCGGTGGTATATTCTGCCTTTAGTGCACGGGTTCTTGCTTCTACTGGAATTCTTTCAATGCTGAATGCCATTTGTTGGAATAGTGGTGAATCACCTAGACCTTCTGCATCAGCAGTTGTGAATCCACGGAACGCGCTAAGTGGATCATTATTTGAATTACGGGTTGGCCAATTTGCACCAGATGCTGCACCGTTAAGGTTTAGCCAAGTACCACCTTCAAGGGGTGAGAATCCAAAGGTAATACCTGCGGTTGAACCGGATGCACCTGAGAACTTGGGGAATGGTTCGTCAAAGTGTGATTCAAATCCGGTTTGCGAATCGTACTTGCTACGCATTGCAAAGATAAGTCCAGTTGGTGCAGTCATTGGCTGCACGCCGCAAATATCATATGCAACGACATTAGGCATTGCACGACGAACTAGCGAGATAAGAATTGGGTCATATCCTGCTAGTGCGCCTGATGATGCAGCGCCTGCTGGAGTTACTGAGAATCCACCGCCCATTGAGTTTACTGGGGCTTCGGTGAGCATTTGCTCTCTCATTGCATTCTTCTGATTTTCAAGAAGAACTGCTGTAACTCTTTTCTTGTGCATATCATTAATGTTTTCGAGCTCCTTGTGATCGAGCACAGGGCTCCACTTTTCTACTAAAGTATCGTATGGGGTTGACTGATTAAAATCCATTTCTCTGTTCTCCTTTGTTTAATCTATTTATTATTTTGATGTTTTACGATTGGTTAATTTAAGCTGGTTGCTGATGCTATGGATATACGCATCCATTGTGGGATCCACACCAGCTGGTTTTCTATTAACATCTGTAGTTTCTTCGGTTAGAAGGTTACCAGTATTTTCTGCTGTTCCTTCTGCTCCAAAATATGACTCCTTGAGAAGTTGAATCTTGTCGCGGTATTGATCAACGCTATTAAATTCGATGTTCTCTGAAAGTTTTGCTAGTTTTTCTACTTCAGTATCTGCAAGACCTCTGCTGAGTTCTACAAATGATTCGGCACATTCATGAGCAAGAACTTTATTTTTAAGTTCCATGTTTTCCATTATAGTATTGTTTAATTGTGATTCCAAATCGGTATTTACAGTAAACAGATCATCAAGTACATCATATTTCTCTTGAGGTACATCAATGAAACTATTTTCAAATAGATCTTTTAGACCCATAATGAAATTTTCTGCAATTTCAGTTCTAAATCCAGATTCAACTGCAAGTTTATTTTCTTGCATCCACTCTTCGACCACATATGAAAGATATTCATCCATGTGACCTGTTAGTGATTCGGTAATCATATTAGTGTTTTCTTCAATGATTTCCTTGCTTGCTTCAAGAATTGCTTCTTCAATCAATGCAACTTTTTCTGAAAGTGCTGCTTCAAAGATTACTTTGAATTTTTCAACAAATTCTGGAGTTACATCAGTTGATTCAAAGAGAGCATTGAGAGTATCTGAAATGTCAACTTCTAATTGTTCCATTTCTGACTCATCGCTTTCTTCATTGATTGCCTCTTCCTCTTCTTGACCACCAGTAGCAACTGTTCTATTGCCACCTCCGGGTTTTAAAGAAGCCATATTTGCTGCTGCCGAATTGGTAGCTCTCGCACCATCGAGAGTGCCTAGTTTTGCGCCTCGACCTGTTCCATCGTTATATAAATTTAAATCTTCGTATTCTGACACTGTGACCTCCGTTTTTAATATTTAGTAATACTTATTTTTTGACAATTTACGACCGTATACACCTTAAAGATTTCTAAGGAAATGATCAAATAGTTTAAGTGCCTTTTCCTGTAGTTTTTTCTTCGGTGTTTTCTTTAAAACTTTATAGTATTCAGAAATTTGTTGTTCTTTTAGAACACCATTATCCCAAATCCACTCTTTACCTTCCATAATACCATTGACGAACGCACCCGGCGCCGATGGATCTGCTACTATATCAATTGCTGAAAGAGTAAAGTCTTTTTGAACAATATTAACACCATTTATTTTCTCAAGCGAACCCATGCCTCTAGAAGAAACCCCTAATTGTGCTCCTTCGTCTATTAAGTTTTTAACAATAGCACCCATTGGTGTTTCGGTAAGAATCTTTGCTTTTCCGTAGAAGTTGTTACCATTTTTCTTCATTTCACAAACCATATGGCAAACCTTATCAAGATTTACAGTAGGGCTTGTTGGATGATTTAATTCACCAAGTGCTCTATTTTTGAGAACATAATTGGTGTTATATCTGTCCACTTCTTCGGAAAGAATTGGAAGAGGATACATGCGACCATTGCGATTAACTGTTTCTGCCTGAAGCATTATTCCTTCAATAAAATAAGACTTCTTGCCGTCTTCACGAGCTTCAATTAAAGGTTTTACTTCTTCGACATGCTCTGTGATTAACTTCATTGATTAGTCCTTATCTTTTTTTGCTGTTTGTTTTCTTTTAATAAGAGCAAGTCTATCTGCAAATGTTGGTTTATTTTTTGGTTCTGCCTGGGCTGCAAATTCTTCGTCTGACATTTTTTCTTCATTAACTGCTGAATAATATTCATCAATAAATGCGTCAGCAACATATTCAATTTCTTCGTTAGTTAGTTCTCTACCTTGTTGATTTTCGATATCAACAATTAGTTCTTCTAATGCTTCTTTTAACATATCATCATCTTCATCATCATACTCAAAATATTCCTCATTCATTTCCTTATCATTCTCTTCATCATCTTCATCATCTTCATCATCAGATTTTTCATCTTCAGAATCTTCAGTTTCGTCTTCGTCTTCATCTTCATCTTCATCTTTCTTATACTTAGCTTCATTAAAAACTGCTGGGGCATATTCCATTAGTTTTTCTTCAAGTGCCTTGCCTAATTTAGCATAAAGATCATTGTGAATGATATCTTTTGCTTTTACAATTTCTTCATTAATCATCAAGGTTATTGCGTTTCTTAAATTTTCTGTCATTTTAATCTCCTGTTGAATTATTTATATAATTTTATTCTTGTGTTTCTTCTTCTTCTTGACTTTCTTCATCGGCACCTTGCTCCTGTTGCATCATTTGCTGCTCCATTTGTATTGCCGCTTCATCCTGCATTTCTTTATTTATTTCTTCAATGTCTTCATCGGATTGTTTAAGAATATTCTTTCTTATCCATTTATTTGAATAAAATTGACCAGTATAGTTCGCTAAAATGCTCAACATATCGACCTTTTCTCTTAAAATTTCATTCTCCTTCAAATCGCTGAAAAATGAATCTTTATTCCAAGTAAAGTAAATATCTTGATATGTTTTATTCCAATCCGTTTCCGTCATTATACCTTTTAATAATACTTGCTTCTTTAATAGATCCACAAAGAGGAATGAAAAGCGTTTTCTTAGTTTTTCGATAAACTTAAAGAAAAGAACTTCATCTCTTGTAATTTCAGTTGATCTGCCTAAATTAAATCCAGTAGTAGTTTCCATTCGGCTAATAGGAACATTTAATGCTCTATAGACTTTCTTTAGAAGATAATCTACATCTTCTAGTTGTCCTAGATTTTGACCACCTTCAAGAGTAGTTACTTCAGTTCCCCGGCCGCCTTCTCTGCGAGGAATCCAATAGTCCTCAAGCATGGACATGTGGTTTCTTTCGTCTTTAATTTCACCTGTCCTACTATCATAAGTTATTTTGTTTCTATATTTATTCATCAATGCGGCAATATATTGTTCTGCTTTTTGTTTTGGTAAATTACCCACATCGACATAGAAAATTCTTCTATCTGGTGCTCTTGAAATTCTATAAATTACAACAGCATCTTCTATCTGTCGAAGCATGTTAACAGGTCTAATTGCTTTATGAGTATAACCAACCACTCTTTTTGTACTTGAATCTACTATTCCACTATGAATATATGAAATAGAATCTGTTGCAATTTTAATTCCTTGAGATGTTGTAGGAGTTAATGAATCTGTATCTAAATCTGTGTATATAAAATATTCATCTACGTTCTTAACTACAGCAACTGTTCCAGTTGAACCTGGTTTTATTTCTTTTGTTACTTTTCTTACCTTTTTAATTTTTGTTGGATCTATCCCTCTTAATTCAATAATGCCTTTTTGTGGTTGATTCATGTCTATTATTACATGATAATATATCTTTGAATCGATATACCATCTTCTAAAAATATCATCACCTTTGTTATGAAAATCTAAAAGTTTTTTAACATACTTAAATTCGTTTTGAAGTTTACCTTTAATGTTGTCAGATAAATTTGTAACATTATCTAAATTCATTTGAACACATTCATTCATATCATCGAATACAACTGCATCATTAACTATATCTTGAATTGCTTTATCTACTTCAGGATAAAGCGACATAGAACGATACTGTTGAATTAATGTATTTTCTTCCATGAGCGAGCCACCAAAGTCAAAGTAGCTGCTCATGATTCCACCAGTTTCAATTACATATGTGCCATCATAATCATCAGGTGAGACAAAAGAGGGTTGGGTCTTAGGAACCTCAACCCCCTCCTGTTCCGTTGATGATTTTTTCTTACCAAATGAAAAACCAAAATAATCGCTTAATGCCATAATAAAACTCTTTCTTTAAATATATTCCCAGAAATCGTATGCAAATGTCACAGGAAATTCACTAAACTGATCTACATTATCATAACTTAATTGCAATTCACCGACATCAATTGGAAAAACTCCAGTTAATCTAACTTTTTTCTTGAAGTTGTTTTGGTTACTGTGGTTAGAAGTTTGACTACCACTGAGGTCATCCCAGTGAATTTCGGCAGTAGATGTGACATTGTATGAAATGTCATGTATTCTTGCACTATCCATCTTTTCTAACCAATTCATCATGACTCTTCTCATGTCGCCTTCTTGTTTACTTGAATCATATAACTGAACTGTCCAGTCTGCAAATGTTCTTTCTCCAGAAAACTTAATTACTCTACCCATCCAAGGAACAGGAATCATTCCAATCGATGAAGTAGGCAATGCTGTTGCTTTACCATATAAGTCTAACTCGGCTATAGAACTACCTCCAACTAATGCTGGTAGATTTATAATTATTTTAAATCTATTATTTCTGGTTCCTCTAAAATTACTACGAAATTGTGTAATGTCTGTTGCCATATTTATCTCCTTTTAACTTTGGTTAATATCAACTACCTAAATCGTCTGAAAGATTTTTATTGGTAAATGTTAGTCTAATATAGTTGATTGCAATTGTTGGTTTGACTAAAACATCAGCAACAAATACTCTAGACTGAACTAATGAAGGAGGATTATTAGTTTCATCGCAGATTACTCTAAAATCAGTAATACCTCTTTGTCCTTTAACATCTTCAAGAACACCCTCTACTACTGAAGTGAACTTTTGTCTAGTCTCTGCGTCGTTGATTTCAAAGAGAATAGATCTTGCAATTGGATTAATTACTTTTCTCAAATAAATGAAAAGTCTTGCAACATTAATTCTGGATAAAGTTGATGTGTCAGATTCAGCAGTTTTATCTCCAAAAAGAATCGTACCTTCTCCTGGGAATGTTACTACTGGATTGATTCCTCCATCATATAGTGTATCTTGTTGTGCTATTGTTGGATTTTCACTTAATCTAACAACATTTAAAATTCTACCACGAGTTCTTCCGGCAGGAGAGAACCAAGGGAATGCATCTCTGTCACATCTAGTAATACAACCTGCAACATCTGGAGATAGATTTGTAGTGATTAGTTCATCTGCATCATCTGCACCTTCTCCATACCCATTTAAGTGTAACTTGCTACCTGCAACATAAACAAAGAATTGACTAGATGCATCAGATTCTTTTGCACCAGCTGCCACTCCTCCAGTTGCTGCAATTACACCTAAAACTGGCAATTCGCTTGCTGCTCTTGCATTTACTACTGTTTTTAAATTGGTATAGTCAATAGATCCTGTATCACCCATGAAGATTACATCATACCCGGAAGTTGGATCAGATAGAGATGTTGTTGCTGCTATTCCACCAATTCCTGTTCCACCAATTAAACATCTACTACCGTATTGTAAGAAATTATGAGCAGCCCACCATTCTTTGGCAAAATCTTTTTTCTCTCCCCCGGCAACATCAATAAATGCCGCAGCTGAAGCACCAATTAATGCTTGAAGTGTTCCACCAGTCACGCTGGCAGCGATTAGTTCTTTTTCTGCATAATTACGAAGTCTCCCATAATGATCTTGAATATTTAAGACAGTCATTAATCCTAATTGTTTTTCTAAAGTAGTACCCAATGAAACTACTAAACCATCATTAGATACCATTGCGCCGATGCCGGGACTTGTGGTTTCTCCGAATGGGGCTGTCAATGATTCATCTATTACCTTTATCGTTACATTTGGTCGTGCCATTTTATTCTCCTTTAAATAGTTTGGTTTAAATTATGTATATTTTTTAATATCTTCAAATAAACCAACCATCTATGGTATCTCTTTTATCAAAAACAACCTTTCTAGGTAATTTATTTTTATCTACCAGTATCCAGGCATCTTCCTCATTGTTTTGTTCTTTGTCGTCCATTTCATCGCTAGATCCATCATTATAAAGTAAAGGTAAAAGTTCAGATTCTATCTGCTCAATTTGACTCTGATACATCTCAAGACGGACATCTAAATTTGTAAGATTTTCAAAGAAATCTTGTCGGGTTGCCCATGCAAAAAGAACCAGACACATAACCAAGTCGTCATTATGTCCTTCGTCTGCTTCAAAACTTGTCCGTTTGGCAATAAAGGTGGTAAGTTCGTTTATGATATCAATATCACTGAACTGAAGTTTGTCCTGTTCGATTAGATTTTTAAGAACCGAACATCCAAGTTTCTTTACCAGACTGCTGGTTTTGACCCCAAATTGGAGGTTCTTAGATCCACCAAATTCACTGATAATTTGGCCTTTTCTCCCCAACATATTAACTTTTACCAGATTTTCATATTGTAAATCGGTATGTAGAACATCTGCCACTTGGGAACCGATGTCGTTAACTTCTACCAATATCCACGCATCGTTATACTTTTTACCAACCGACCGTATAATTGACGGAAACACCAGAGGAGAAATGATATTATTTCTAAATTTAGCAACTACTTTGTATGGGGGTTTGGTGACATCTATAATTACAAACGCGCTATAGTCCTTTCCCTGTCCTCTGGCGGTATCTACAGTCATGAAGTAGACATGATCGTTGTTGCTGTCTTTTTGATCTTTCACTGGTTCTTCATAAATCCAGAATCCGTCTTTGTTTCTGATGAGGGGTGGAGAATATGTTAGGGTATGAAGTTTATGAGATGCAACTAGAGTATCACTAGAACCGATGAAGTCGCATTCAAATTCTTGTTGAAACTGCTTCTCTGAGGTATTTTGAATTGTCTTCTTTCTCCACTCATCATCACGGAGAGGCCCGCCTGGAAACTGCGGAGTTTGATTCCAAGAAATATCAATTGGAATATATTCGTTGTGTTTGTTGATCGCACCCTTCCAGAACTGATAAAACATGTTTAGACCGTTTGGGGTGGAAATGATGATAACCTGAGTTGTCTGTCCAGCAGTTACTGTTGGATATACTGAACTAAAGAATTCTTCTGCCACGGTCACCGGAACGTGTGCAAATTCGTCCAGAACAATGATGTTGAAAGAACCACCACGAACTGCCGAAGAGGATGTTGCCGCAGCAATAATCTTTGAACCGTTTTCTAATTTGATTGAGTTCTTATTCCATTCAACAATCCCCTGCTGCAACCACCACGGCAAATGTTCATATGCCATTTTGATACGTTCAAGAACTTCTCGTGCTGCCGTCTGCTTGTTTGCTAGAATGGCAATATTCATGTTCTGATTGAACAATGCCTTGTTTAGAAGATAACCAGGACCCACCGTAGTAGTCTTACCAGACTGTCGGGGAAGTTTACAAATTACATGTCGGTGATTTACAAGAGTCTCTAGAATTGTTTCCTGATAATCATATGGAATAAAAGGAATAACACCTTGGTCAAGAGAGACTACCTTAATGTATGTCTTTGCAAAGTAAATAGGATCGTTCGCACACTTGATGTATTCTTTAACTTGTTCTTTTGAAAAGTCAACCTTTACACCAGTTGGTTTTAAATTCTTATTTCCTAGATAACCTTTTTTCTTATATCGACTGCTCGCCATCTTCATCGTCCTCATCATCAATCACTTCTGCTTCAGGTAAATCTTTATACTGACTTCTAGATTTATTAATTAGATTTTGAAGATCAGTAGTAGAACCAACATAGATTGAATTGTTTGTTGTGTTCTTGATTGTCACATTTTCTTTTTCTGCGTCTTTTGCTTTCTTGTGTATTTCAATAAGATCTTTGTTCATTTCAGTTACAGTTTTGAGAAGCAACGAAGCAACTTCATATGCTCTTGGTGAATCTCCTGCTTCTGCAACACGCATGATTCCCTGCACTGCATCCATCCCAGTAGTAATCATCTCGGTGATACTGTCTCTGGCCTTTTCAAAGTCACCACTTAGCATTGCCTCTCTCTGTTCTTTTTTGATCTTGTCTAGATCTTTTTTACAGACAGGCAATTCTTTTGGTTTAGATGGATCATATTCCACATCTAATGCTTTTGATATTTTTTCATTTGAATCGCTCATACTCTATATGTAATACTTCCAGTATCTACATCTCCCGTATAACCAGTATCTTTAAACGTATTATCTACTATGTCAACTGCATCACTAGCAGTTTCCGTAAAGGTCTTAAAGTTAACATCCACATCCTCAATTGGCCCATATCCTGTTTCTTTAATTCTTCCAAATATATAACTTTTTGCTGTAAAATTTAAAGTACTTGTAACACTTCTTCTCGTTGCATAAGTTCCTTCAAAATCTTCCATTGTTTGAACTGTATTTAATTGAAATGGAACATCTACCTTTGTATTTAACTCATTAAAATTTATAGTAACTGTAAAATCTGGTGTAAAGTTTGGAAGTATTTGTTCTATTAATTGAAAATTGTCTTCTATAGTTCTAGTAAAAATATATACACCAAAATCAATATTATATGGAACTTCAGACCACATCCTTTTAGTGCTATTACTAGTTGAAGATATTACTTTTTTAAGTTTGTTAAGTTTTCGGGAAGGATCATATAGGATATTAGTAATTGTAAATCCAATTACAGGCAAGGTTATTCCTAATTTAGTTCCAGTAGTAATGCTACTTGCTTCTGTTAATCTTCGAACAAATTTTTCTTTTGGACCATATGTTAACGGAACTCTAATTTGTTCTATTGCAGTATTAGTTGAATCGTATCTTGACAAATATATTTCATTAAAAATAGATCCAAAAGCAACCACTAACTTTTTAAGAGATCTGTTGTAAAAGCTATCTTCTATTCCAAACATCAATAACCTCCCTCAGAGAAAGGATCTCTTTCAGTGAAATCAAAAATAGAATCTGTACTTGTTTTCAATTCAAGTTTGTCGTTATCTCTATCTGGATCCTCAGATTCTGGATTTCTTGCAATCACTATAGTTGTACTTGTGATTCCTGTGACATAATATTCAGCACCAGAAGTTAGACCCTTAATGCTATTATTATTTTCTAAGAATGTTCCAGTTATATCACCAATATACAAACTATTAGATGTTAATCCTGTGGAATAATTATATGTTGAGACAAAATCAATAACCAGTCCAACAGCATCTGCATTTGCAATATTTGCAGTTGCTCCAGTAACACCATAAACTTGAAAAACTTTTTCTCCTTTATAGTATGAATATGAATTAAACTCTGCGGTTGATCCAAGACTTATAAGTTTAAGATATTCTTTTCTATCAACTTGTGTTCGATCTATATCTGTATTTCCAGTACTGATGGTTTCGTGTGAATAATTGAACACTTCACATGTTAAATTGTATGTTGTTAATTTTCCAAATTGAAAGAAGGGTTGTTTATCTTCAACAAAATTGATTTCAAACATATATTCCATCATTGGAAAATATATAAGATCACCTTCTCTTGGTCTAGTAATACTTGTCTCTTTAGTACAGACTTCTTGTTCAAATCTGGTTTTTGATAAAACTAGATTTATTCTATCAGTCAATTGAATACCAAATTTACTGACAATATCTCTTTGTCCACCAAACTGTTGAATGTCACTCAAATACATTTCAATAGGATATCCTTTAGTGAATTTGCTCCCCTGAGTATCTTCTCCTAAAGTTTGATCCAAATTCATATATTGTCTTGGGATATAGACAACATCTCTACCCGTTGCTTTTATTGTTTCTATAACGAGATCGTTTAGTAGAGATTGTTCACCAACATAATCGTTGAAATATGGATTTATTGCCATTTTTAACCCATCATAAAGTCAACTGGTAATTCATAGCTTCTCAAGAATTCGTTTTCAATTTGTGCAAGTTCTTGCACTGCTTCTGCATATATCTGAGCACCTTTCATGGTTATTCCACCAGGCAAAGCAACTCCATCATATTTTGCCATATTAGCACCCCACTGTCGTTTTATTAATGCTGTGCAATAGTTTTGTAACCATCTGTCATTATAAATTTCTGTAAATTTTTCAGGATCTAGAGCAGCGTATGCTTCTACTATAATGTAATTTCCAGGACTAACATCTTCCATAGATCCATCTAGATATAGTCTATTTGTCACTTTACTAAATCTAATTGCTTTTTCTGGTTGAAAAAAGTCTTGAATAATTTTAATATATCTTTTAGTAGAGTCGTATGTTGCCATACCAAGAGCAGGAGATCCTGCTAGTCCTCTGTTGATTCCAAAGTAGTCAGTTAAAGCAAGTTGATATCTAATATCAAACATATCAATCGATGTAAAATTACCAAATTGAAATATTTTAACTACCGACACTATATTAGATCCGTTTGGACTATCTCCAGTAATACCATTAATAGGGCCAATATTATTTGTTTCAATATACTTTCTATCAATATCGGTTTGTGTTAGTTGATACTTAAAGTATCCTTTTTCTACACCATCAAAGTGTCTTTCGGCGAAAAATAATAGACCTTCATCTATACGATCTTCGCATTGTTTATTATCAACATTTATTTGAATTACTGGTTTTCCCAGTTTGCGAAGACAATAATCTATTAGTTCTTCCCTTGAATTAATTGTTGGCATAAAAAAATCTCCGTAGTATTTATACGGAGATTCTTTTAGTAAAATTTGTTATTTTTATGTAGAAGGCGGAGGTGGAGATGGATCCCCTTGTTCTTCTTTGTTTGGAGTTACCGGCAACGGCATATTATGAACTGTGACTGGAACCAAATCTACATCCTTATATGACATATTTTCAATGTAATATCTTCTAGTGATTGGTTCGACTCCTTCGTCTGATTTTGACTTTTCGTAATTTGTAAATCCAGGCATTTGTAGAGGACATGCTAGTTTTGGATAGTCTAACTTACTATATTCATCCCCTTCTGCAACGAGCCAAGTTCCCTTACGGTCACCACAACCACATCCACCACAAAAGTGTTTACCTTCAGTTGAAGAATTCTTTAGGTGTTCACAAGGTGGTAAAACCCCGCCCAAATGTTCATTACCAAAACAAGAAAGAACTCTTAGTTGCTTTACTGGTTTAGTGACTTTATTATCAGAAAATCCTCTAGAAGCAATTGCTGAAGCAAAATTCTGAACCATGCTAATTTTATTGCTTAAAAATGACTTCTTTTCTACTTTTTCTTCTTTTCTAAACTCTGGTTTTGATTCTTCACTCATTATAAAATTCCTTTCAATCAATTTTAACAAATTAGTTCAATAAGTCAAATCAATTTTTCTAAAAAGTCTAATTTTGGTTTTTCCTTTGTATGGATTATACACACTTATTCTTCCAAAGGATTCGCTATTATTTATATCAAACGATTGCGAATATAGCAATTTAGAATTTAAAGTAGTCGAACTTGTGAATGTATGTCCCCATATTCCATGAGTAAATTTTGTTGCATATGTGTAATAATTTTCGCTATTATTTACTAATTGTCTAGCAAAAAATGCTAACTCAAGTAATGAAGGTACATACCAACCCATTATACCTCTTCTATTAAATTTCTTAATAGTATTAATGGTTGCACTATCCATACCAGAATATTCATAACCAGAACCATATGTGTTATAGAAACCATCATGCATTGATGTGGATTCCATTGATTTATAAATTTCTTCTTGGGTAAATAAAGTTGTTTCTATTTCTTTATTTTCTACAAACAATGCCCAAGATTTTGATTCTGAACCCTTTATGTCTTTACTAGATCTAAATATATCTGGTCTTTTTCTTAGATCCTTTAGATCGGAACCATAAACATCTGATGTTCTTGGTGAATATATTCCAATATAATTTGCTCCTCTAAAGTAATCACCAAATGAAAGTTTTAAGTTTATGAATTTATTTAAATCCATTGATTCCGTTTGAAGTATTCCCTCATCTGAAAATACAGGTGTCGAGGGTGAATAATCACTTGAACAAATATTTTCTATTCCGGTATCATAAACAGAAACGAAATATCCTCTACAGTTTGAAACAGTCGATGTATTACACTCGTATGAATATTTGTTATCTAGTGTTTTCTTTAAGTTGAAACATACACCATTTCTTCTCAACCCTGTTTCTTTATTTTTATATGTTAAATTCTTTTTAAATCCACCAAGAATAGTAAATGCCTCTGGAGTACAATCATATGGTGAAGTTTGCTCTGTTGTCATTTTTTTATTACAAAAAGCACCACTAGAATATACTGATGGATTTTTGGTTGGGAATGCTAAATTTTTACCATCACATTCCGTACTATTACATACATTTTGACATGTTATACCAAGAGGAATATTAAATTCATTGTAAAGCATAAAACAACATGCTCTTGGAATTCTAGTATCAACATAACATGTCTCTGGTTCTTCTTTTTCTTTCAACAAATACCCAGGTTGTATGTAGTTTGAATTTTGTCCTTCAATATTACAGTCACCTCTACCAGTTCCAGAACATTTACCATAATATGAATTTTCATAAGACTCGACGCAATCACAAATACCATCTCCATCATTATCATGAAAACAACATGGCCAGTAAGCTATTGTATCTTTTGAACACCCACAACACCAATTACAACTGTCAATAACTCCATCATCGCTAACATTACAAAAACCAGATTGTGGACATTGACTTCTTTCTCCCATAAAATAACCATTATAAATTTCACACACTTCAGGGGAAACCTGAATACATGTTTGTTTACCAAGAGTATTTTTAGATAAACAACAAGCTCCGATCATGTTGGTAGTGTCCTTGATATTAGCTGTGGAGTATCTGTATCAGTCATATAATATACATCTCTTTGTCTACCACTGAATGCTTCGCTAAACAACTCACCACAGCTACCACCAGATGATACTAATCCAGAGTTTGGTGGTGTTTGTTGTAAAACACCACTAAAATATTCTGATTTACATGTACAATTTTGAGGTCTACATGCCGCATTACAGCATTTTATAATAGAAAAATCGGCCGGGTTGCCAGAGGATACGTCATATCTTTGAAATTTTACACCATCTACTGTAGTAATATATTGTGATGGTTCATCAACATTGTTCCAACAAATGTTGGTTGGAGATTTAGCAAATTCTGCTGTTGTATTGCAATTAGAACAAACACTATCGTGTGAAACAATTTTCCATATAATATTAAAGGGAGAAAATAAATCACTATTACTTAACTGTCTGTACAGTGAGTCACCATAAAGAGTTCTATTTTCAGGAGTATCAGTTACTTTTAATCTTTTAAAAGTATCGTTTGTTGCAGACGGACCAGTAAATTCATATAACAAATATATATTTGCATTACACGCAGTGCATTTTTTCCTTTTTTCACAACCACTACATGCAGCACCAGTACAAGTTGCATTTTGAAGCCATGCAGTATTACCATCTAAATTCGTAACCTGCGAATCTCCATTGATAAGAGCATCACACTCTGCTTTTGTTTTTCCTTCTAAACACTGACAGCATTTGGAAGTTCCTGATCCTATATTAAGATTATTTTTACATGGTGGACAACTAGTATTATCAGTAATATCGATGGGGTTGGTGCCCGCATTGTAGCAACATCTACCAGTCGGAGCAGCGACATTGCATGGATTGGTTCCATTACAATTTCCACCAGCAGTAAATGTCTGACCAGTACCAGTACAACATCCTCTAGTTTTAACTGCACATGTGGTAGTGCTGCCTGTAGTTGTACAGCATCTCCCCACATCTAAAGCAGAACACAGATGAACACCACAAGGAGTAGTACCTTTGGGTTGTGTTACTACTGTTCCGCTTGTAATAGGATTACACGCTGCCGCAGTATTTGGACACAATGACGAACGAATATTTGGTTGACAGTTTGCAGAAGGAGATTCAGAATAACAACATGTTACTCTCGGTTCGGACGCACATGTAAGAATACCACCAGAAACAACTCCACATTGTTTACCAAAATTAAAGTTTGCTTGAGAACAATTTGCTCTAATTACATTATTAGTACATGTTCCTCCAGTATCAACATCTCCATTACAACATGCACCCAGATCACAGGGAGGCCCACCATTTACATTAGCACATGTTGTATTTGAACCCCCCCAAACTCCATTCGCGGCCGCACAATCTCTTTGTGTATAGTTTCCATCTGGATTTTGTGGGTTGACAGGATTGCATTGTCCACCAACACAACATCTACCATAAGGATCTCCGGGTCCGCCATCTTCGCAATCACTAAAATCAAAGTTTGGACATTGATTGCTATTTCTATAATTGCAAATACATGTTGGATTTGAACACACGGGACACTGAGTCCTAGTTGTATGACCCGCTATTGGAGTAAGAAAATTACTTCTATTTTGATAAGAATCTGTAAAAGAATTACAACAAGTTTGTTCAGTTGATGATTCTGTATTTGGATTTAAAACTGCACTAAAATTGTCTGGTTTAGAATAATACTGAAGGTTGGAATAATAAGCACTATTATTACCTGCAAATTTATTTGCAGAACTAGTGGAAGTAACATCAGTAAAATAATCTTTGTATTTTTTTGCAGGAGAATCTAAACACCCCTCGCAACTATTCATGATGACAGATCCTGGAAGAGTGCCTGGATTTCTGTCTCTTGTTATGCCATTGCCATCTTTAAAGTATCCGGGATAGAAATATTTTTCCTCTTTGACTTCTGCCGCCGATGATGCCTGTTGATATGGAATGTTCAATTTATTACAAATATCACAATCATATTTTGGCAACTGAATAGATACTGGATTTGCATCAGCAGAACTTTGAACTTGAATGTTTGTACATTCATATCTTGAAGATAACCATCTATGTTGATTTGTACCTGTATTTTTATTATAGCAGTATGATCTACTAGTTCTACTTCCTGCACAACTTATTCCGTCGTTAAGCGTTAAGTCAAATTTACAACATACACCCATTGCTCCCTTTAAATAGCAATCTTTTCCAAATTGTGGAGCGTTTGGTTTTATGTAATTATTAAAATCAACCGCAATATCTTCACCAGATTGTTGTTGCCATCTTTGAGTAGTTCTTGCCCCATATTGTAAACATTTTGGAATGTACAGATTACCAGTAGCATCTCTTAATTCTTGACTTAATAATACATCTCCGGCAGTTTGATTGCATGATGAACCGAATGGAATTTCTAATATTCGTGTTCCATTAGCATTATAATTCCAATAAACTTTACTACAACCAGTTCCATCTCCTTTACAGCAAATATCCATTCGACATGCGTATTCTATTGCATTAATATTAACCCCTATTGGAGTTGCATCTGAAACTATAGTTGCCCAATGATCAGGAATTGTTGTATTCCATTCAATAGAATCAAATTCACTGGGAGGAGTGCATGACGGATCATTAGATGGAAAGTTACAAGATACACAGGTAGGATCTTGTCCTGTAACTTCTCTCTTGAATAATCCTGTGCATTGTCCTTGATCCACTATTGAACATGTATTTGTAAAATCATCACAACAAGTAACAAGTAGAGCGCATGGAGAATCGGGTCCTGGCACAGAAGTTCCACCATAGGTTTGACATGTTGTAGACGCATCTCCTCTTAATTTACATACTCCTATAACATCACCAGTATTGGGCAAACAACAATATATTTTTTCATAACCACAACAAGCAGAACATTGTTCAAGATCAGAGTTATCATAAGTAAATCTTAGTTGATAATCATCTTCATCCATTCCAGAATTCATACCAGTAAATAAAGATCCTGGATTTATTGTGCCGGTTCCCTTGCCATTTACAACTGTACCTGATGCTATTTCTGGAACACCAAGAATTGGAGTTGATGAAATACATTGATTTACTGTTGGACAGGTTTCCCCTTCTGTCCAATCACCATTACAATTTTGTTCTATTATACCTTCTTGACAAAATGGGTTAGTTGCAAGGGAACAGCATCTTCCAGTTGGAGTAGGATCCCCAGTATCTTGTACACGAATTATTACACTATAATTTGGAAACGAAGAACTTGGAGTATAAAAAGAACTTACCTTAATTCCTTCATCATTTCCATTTGGATCTATTACACCATCGTCTTTAATTTTTACTTTAATAGTATTGCTACTAGTTCTGCCAGCATCATATGTCCCTTCGCCCATTACAAAATAGAATGGTGTCTGTGGATTTGATCCAAAGTTTGCTGAAGTAATGTTTGTCCAACCATTTGGCTCAAAATCTATATCGTTTGCATCAAATCCTTGAACTCCTTCAATTTTTGCAAGATATTGATCACCTAAACATACATTTTTTGCATTTAATCTAAATTCTAGTTTAGTTCCTTCTGGAACATTACTTGAATCTGGTAAATAAGAATATTGGCCAGTATCACTATTATATTGATATGCATATATTGTGAAATCGCCTGGGGGGAGTGAGTTTTCAATAATTTTAACATTTCTAGATAATGTCGGTATATTAAAATCAGTAGGAGCAAATGTTCTTCTAATATTTTGTGCTGGAGCAATTGAGAATGTAAAGTTTTCTGAAGTTGTTCCTTGACATGGATCTCTATCTTTGAACTTATCATCTTTAACTTTAAAGTAAATTGAACATGTTATACCGCCTTGACCCAAGTTGGAGCCTGGCGATGCGCTAGCTGGAAATGTTACTCCGAATATATTTGGAGCAAATTTTAAATTTGTTGATGGATTATATGTTCTTGTTGTGATTGAAGAACCATTATAGTTTTCAATTCTAGCAACTATGGTATCAAAGTCACTATATGTTAATCCAGTAGTTCCGGCCGCGGGAGTTATTAAAAAGTTTATTTGATTAGAAGCACTTGCTCCTGTTCCAGTTATAAACCCACCATATGAAGTAGAAGCAGTATTAAATGGATCAAATCCTACAGTCTTTAGTGTAAACGTAACTCCTATGGGATAGGATGTTGCTGACTGAGGATCTTCACCTATTGTTGCATCTGTACCATTGAACGGAATAGATGTTAGATTTATAGATGGAGTTTGTGCTTGCCAGTAATTACAGTTATAGACATCAATAATACCACTAGTAACACCTGTTATACCTCTATTTACTTCTGGTAACAAGTATATAGAAAATGTTTTTCCATCGGAGCTACCAGTTTCATCTGTTAATAAATTGTAATTTATTTTAAACTTACATACATCGTATCCAGTATTTCCGCCAGGTGGAACATAAATGGTAAACATTCCAGTAAATCCATTACCATTTTGCCAAGGTGAAATATTATCACTTCCACCAAATCCAGTTAGACCTGCCCCGGTTATTCCTGGGGATAGAATTTTAAATGGGAAAGTTGCACCATTTGGAAAATTTACAGTCTTTAAAGATAGGAAATAATCTTTAGAACCTTCACAAACATAATTATCAAATGAAGTAGAGTAACCAGTAGAACCAGAAATACCAAGTTCAAAACTAATCAATTCTACTATGCGAACCATGCAATTAGTACAAGAATCAGATAGTCCGGTTTGATCTGGCCATGATAACTGGTCGTAAATACTAGGTGGATATATTATCATCGGCCGAGTGTCTGGTATATTCCAAGGATTGCCTGGATAATAAAGTGGTACATTTAATTTATTCGGATAAGTTCCATCATCTGCAAAAGGATTTACTTCGGGAGATAGAAAATAAAATGTTGTTCCATCTGCTTGATAATAATAATATTCATTAGATCCTGGCCATATACCAAAAGTAAATCCTTCATCTGGAGTTTCTACTGCATCACTAACCGCTCTAAATCTAATCGAACTGCCCGTAGTCATATAATAATCAAACGGATCATTAGCAGGCTCCCCGCTTGAATTCATATTACATGTTATTATACCTGTAAGACCAAATGGATCTCCAGATTCTGTAATAAAATCTGAAGAAGTTACATCCGTTCCATATATTTTATAAAACCATGTAGTTCCTGGAGGAAGATTATTAACACTAATCTGAATTTCATTCCATGATTCAGATCCTTCCACAATATATGATTCAGCATTAGGTCCGCCCCATATTGCATTTAAGAACACTCCATATTTTGGTCTTCTGCCATCGTCCACTAAAGATAATACTTGTTGTCCTCCATAACATTCTACTCCAGGAAGACCAGGTGATCCTCCTTGATATGGTAATGAATCAGATATACAGAACTTAAATGTTATTGGTTCTTTGTCTTTTGTTTCTTGTCTAAAATCATTTCTTAAAGTTAATCCTATTGACCAGTTTCCATCTGAACCAATTGTTGCTATTCCGGTAGTACCAGTTATTCCAACAAAATTATTTAAGTTTAATAATTTATTATTTAAATTAAAATCTGTTCCTAGATAACGATCATAAGTTAATCCCCAGTAGTAAGTTTTACCGGGAACGACATTATTAGTATCTAGTATTAAATTAGTATAAGATACTCCAGGGGTCTCTAGACAAATTTCACATAAAGCATAATTCCATTCAGATCCATGTGGTCCTTCATATGAAATATAAAATTCTGGTGCTAGTGAATCATCAAAAATTGTGCATTGTTTTTCTAAAAGTTCTGTACCAACTTGAGTTTGTATTTTGAAAATTTCATCTCCTCCTTCACTAACCGAATCGTCTGTTGAAGTAAAGGAAATTTCATCTGAAAACCTTCCTGTGCTTGGATTTATGGTAAAGATACCAGTTTGAGGATCAGAATTTGTCGTATCTATATCTGCATTAAAATCAAAATTTGGAGTAACTGCAACTAGGGTATAACCAAAATTAGAAGATCCAATTGTTGGATTTAAGTTAGTTCCAATTAATTTAAAAGTTACTCTGTTATTTGGTGGTGTTTCATTAATAGATTCTGGAGTTGCCGATAAACTATAAAAACCTAAACTACTATTACAACTTTGACATCCTTCGCAACTACAATTTGTTGCCTGATTTCCATACCATGTTCCACATAAAGGAGCTCCTGCTCCATTATCATTTTTAGAATTTTGAATATTATTTAAATATTGGTGATATGTTCCATTAAAACACTGACATGTGGGTTCAACTGGATTGCAAGTAACTGTACTACAATCTTTAAAATTACAAAATGCACCACTATAGTTACAAATAAAATTACAATTTGCACATTCTCTTAAATCAATCAAATCTACATTAGGACAATTATGAATTCCTTGTACGCAATTTAACTGACTATATGCTATACCAGTACCATTTGATGGATTGGTAAATGTAACTGGTGTCCAGACTCCACATGCCCTCGGCGCAGGCCCCTGACCCAATTCACTACTAGTTATCGGTGTCAGCGAATAGTCCCATCCAGGAGAACCGGAATACTTAAAAGTTCCGTTGGTACATTGACCGCTAGTTGTAACATAGCAGGATTTTATTTCGTTTGCAGTTACGCAACAAGTACCCCATTGACATGCATTCGAATCGCATGTGTTAGATGCATTCCAGAATCCTCTATAATTTTGTTCACATTCTGTTTTAGTAATTCCTGTTTTACATTTTCCTCTTAATGTTTTTATATTTGGAACTGTTGTATTTTCTTCTTCTGCGTAGCAACATCTTCCTTTAATGTTGCATTGATCGCAGGAAGAAAAACTAGCAGACCAATACTTTCCTGTGTCATTATCAACGGGGGTAGGAAGACATCCATTCGCACCACAGCATGTGGACTGTGTAGTAATTTCACATGTATTATTTACATAATCGCAACAAAATCCTTGAAGTTGTGAAGTGCAAACATCGCATGTATCTGCCGCTGAATTCCATTGTCTATTAGTATATGGAATTGCTTCTCCTTCAACATTTTGATATAAACAATCAACTTCAGTCCAAAGTATACTTTGATCATAAGGATTTGTTGTGCATGTTTCAAAATTTCCGTCGTTTGTTCCAGTAGTTCTAGGAGTAGCACCATCTTGACAACATACACCTAATGTTCTTGGTATGTTACTACAACCACTTTCGACACATTGACCATTCTTGTAGTAATTATTCCATACAGTATCAAGATATATTCCAGTGTCTCTAATAAAATCACACTGTTGCTCTGTTATATGACCGTGGCAAACTTTATTTACACCATCATTAAGTGTAGAACAACATATACCTTTTTCAAAATTACATTCTTCAACGCAGTCGCCTTGAATTACAAATTTTAATCCTGTATCTTCATTACATCCAACGGTGCCACAGCATGATTGTTCTGTGTACCCTTGATTACAACCAACGGGTACTTGATTTACTGGTGATGTATTATAATTACAACACAATCCAGACCCACAGGGATTCGATCCTGAACAAACTGAATTGGGTCCTCCCCATTGTCCACCATTAATATCACATTGTGCTTTATAATAATTTTCATTACATTGAATTGTATCTCCTACATCTATACAGCATCTTCCTGTAGGAAAATTACAACAATCTGGTCCATAATCACATTCAACACAACCAGATTTTGAAACCCAATTCATATTTCCAGGATTTCCTCCAACTGCATTTATGCAATCTTGTCTAGTCATCCATCCCATACATGCGTAAGTTTGTTTGTTGCAACATTGACCTTTATATGTACAGTCTGCACAATTTCCAGCTTCTTTAAAGATGTATCCCGTAGGACAAGTATTTCCACTATCGATCTGGCCATCTTCATCTATGTCTGCAGCCGATTGTCTAATGTATGTTTGTGTCTGTGTATCAAAAACTATTATAAGTTCACCAGTAGCAGTTGCATCTGGACCGCATTGAGTTGCAGGAATTCCTTCGGTAGATTCAAATGCAAAATCTTGAAGACTCAATGAAGAACTGTTTATATCAGGACAGCATTTCCCCGTAACTGGTTCCCTAAAGCAAGTCTGACAATCTACCGCATCTCCAGTAACATCATTCCATGTACTACTAACACAATCTGATTGTCCGGTTACCTTAGAATCACACGCTAGTATTTCACATTCTGCTTCCGTCACCAACTCAAAATAACAAGCTAAATCTCCATTAATTGCAGGACCAAGACAGCAAGTTCCTAATGGTTCTCCTGGTGGATCATCAACTTCATCAAAATATAGAGTATCTGATTTGTAGCACTTAGTTTTAATTAATTCTACTTTACTATTAATACCTGTTTCTGGTCTAGCAATCCAAGAAGATCCATCATGATACCAATAATAATATTTAAAATTATTATCATCTGGATCTTCTGTTGGTGCTGAATCGTTTGGTCCTGGAACTAGAATTGGACATGCATTCTCATTCCATACCCCACCTATTCTCCCGCACTCACATTGAGGCACATTATTTTTTAATCCAACTTCTGGATGAAGTGCAATTTTTAGATCATATTCATATTGATTACATTTGTCATCATCACTATTTTTTGTATCGACTGGAAATAAATCATTGTCAGTTAAGAAGGATTGATATTCTGCACTTTGTCTTGCATACAAACAAGAACAACAGCACCCAGAAGAACTACCTTTTAGACAATTAAAATTAGTAGGATCCTTTATTCCTGGATAGAATGTTCTCGTAACATAACTCCCAGGTCCTTGATCAGAATAGCATTTATTTGCAGTAGAAAGATATGAAGTATATTCTTCCCCTTGAAAATCTGGACTAACATTATGTTCGCAACATACTCCAACATCTGCTACATCAGAAGAATAGTCAACTACAGATTTTAATCTAGATCTAAATTGAAGTGTCATTTAATCCTCAAGCATATTTATATTACATATTTTCGCAGTTTGGTAGATTTTCATATTCTGAAGATAATCCAAAAACAGGTGCACAAATATCAATTTGTTTACCATTTTGAACAGTTTTTATTATTTTATATTGTATAGAGTATTTTTCGTCTATTTTCGCATAATTTAATTTTTTGTTAGAATCGGTAGATCTGAATGTAAAACCGGGAGCTCCAGGTCGTCTACTTGGAAATATCGAAGGTCCTCTATTCCCAGGATTAGAAGTCACTGGATCAGTCCAGTGATCAGAGATAAAACTTAAAGTATCTTGTGTTGTCCATTTTCTTGGAAGAAGACATGTTTTTATTGGAGTTTTGGGCGCGTTGGGAATGGATCCGCTTTTGTCTCCATATTCCCAATGATTTATCAGTGTTCCCATTGTTTGTGCATCATCACATTGTACAATTCTTCCGTGTGCATTTGAACTTACGCCTAAACCACATCCCTTATTTGCTTCAGATAGTTGTTCAATTGAAACTATATCTCCCCCACCTCCAGCATTATAAGATGAAAGCGAACTTGGAACTATTTGATCACGAATTGTTCTTTCTCCATCACGATTATACCGCTCATCGTTCCATCGAGCATCAAAACAATTTTTAAGATATCCTAAAGATTCTACTTCTTCTAGTGTTACAGTTCCAGGCTCAAATGGTTGCCATTGTCCATTTAAGTCTCTACATCCATATAATGTTTTTTGGTCTTCATACTCGGTGCATGATAGTCCTGTTGATGAACCTGGATCTTGTAAGCATTCTAACCAGGTACATAATCCTAAAAAAGCACTGGACCATGAGTTTGATGGAACATATGGACCATCACCGGCGTTTATAAAATGTCTTTGTCTGAAAGTGCAGTAACTACCGCCCCAAATGTCAGTACTATGGCAGGGTTCACATGAACCACCACCGCCACCACCACCGCCGCCAGTGGTTGGTCCATCACCCACAGCTGTGCCAGTTCCAACTCCACCTCCAAATCTAAAAGTATTAGTCATTATTTTTCCTCATATACTTAATCATTTCTATATTTAGCTACTCCACCACCTCCCGGGCAGCTGCCACACGGCCAGCATGATGACCAATGTTTGCAACCAGATGGTATATATTCTCCAGATTCTGGATTTAAATTATTACATCCTTCACTGAAACTTTCAAACGACTCTGGTCCTGATCCACGCAAGTAAGCACGGCAGCCGCCTGTTCCCTTGGCGAACACAATTTGCCAATGATTACAAAACCCCTTCCACTCTGCTCCAGGAAGTTGCCCTTTGCCAGCAATATTAATAACTCCTCCTAATTGTCTGGTACTTGTTGAGCAAGGATAATTGAAAGTTACATTTCCAAAAGATCCAGATCTGTAACCATTTGGATATATGTCATCGGGTTGACCGCTACCTGTTGATTTTTTGAAGTAAGCACTTTCATTTATATCATTAGTCGATGGTAAATTTTTACCATTCGTAACAATTCCTTCATCCTTAGATGATAAATTGAATCTAACTGCACTGTGAGATATCAATCCAGTTCCCGTCACCGCAAATCCATCCATGTTTGCAAAATCTGTTTCTTGACCGTAATATGATGTATCACTTACTGGATAATCATAACCGGCAGAAATAGTCTTCCATGCCCACGATCCAGAACCATTGATGTCTTCTATTAAATGACTCTTTCCATAATAACCGTATTTAGGAGATGCAGGTACATCATTATCATAAAGAAGAGTATGTGCTCTAAGATTTGCAATTTCTCTAGTAGTCCATATGTAATTTTTTCTACCAACCCATTTGAATCTATTCAATCCATAGTCTGAACCCGATAACCAATGTAAACAATTATCCCAAGCAGCTTGTCTAGTATAATCATTAGCCGGTGCGCCTGGTAGATTTGAATTCGCATTTGGATCATATATTCCTGCTGTTGGGTTTTGAGTAGTAATCAATCCATCAAATGATGCAGGACTCAAGACTGGCCACTTATATCCATCTTCACTGGGTCTATTTTCTAAAGTTTGGTTGGTATAAAAAGCAGGAATTACGTTTGTTCCTCTTCTTGAAATATTATGATATATTTTTCCAATAGGGATACCATCCTTAACTGTATCTTCCTGTATAGGATGAAAAGGATGTACAACCTTTCCTCCTGCACAATTAACACATGTTGATGCACCTCTTCCTATAAAATAATGTTTATTATCAGAAGCAACCCAAATCCAATATGCATTCGATTGACCATTTTGTGGTTTTAGGTGTCTTTGTTCTGCGGGAGTACATTGACCAGATGTTGAAGGAGCACAGAAACATCTTATTAAAGAATTACCTCTTTGATGAAGAAGAGAAATTTCATTGTTTATCGGTTCGATGGTTGACACTACACCAGTAAATGGATCAATTATACCACTAATATTTCCACCGGGTGGTTTATTATAAAATACAGATGAAAATGGAGGACCATTTGATATTGACCAACCATACCTCCAATTTTGTGCATAACCAGGATCTATACTATATGGAGGTGTATATGATCTATTTCCTAATCCTCTACCTGGTCCACCCGCAACAAATCCTATAGAATCTCCATCAAATTGGATATTTAAATCTCCCCACCCAGGACCAAAATTAATTCCAAATCTTTTACACGGGCCCGGCTGGCCCGAGCCATGTTGCGGTACTCCGGAGGAATTTAATCCGGGATCAGTACATACACTTGTTAGATTTGCAGCGTTATTATTTAATGATTGACCTGTTCCATATGTCATTCCAAAGAAATTGTATGTAGAGTGAAATGTTGCTTGGGGTGATGGACACTCTGTTGCGTTTTGTAAACTCACTTCACCATGATGTATTGCAGCTCCCGTAACACCAACAGTGCAACCAAATTTAGAGAATGCCCAAAGAACAGCAGCTTTAATTGCAGCAGATTGAGCAACAGAAGTTGGATTACTGGCAGATGAAAATATGACAGAACCCACTCCGCCAGAATCAATGAAAGTTACACCAGTGGTGCTAGTGCATAATCCACAAATATTATCACCAGTCCCACGAGCGTTAGAATAATGTTCTCCGACCTCATGTACTATGTTTATATTTGCTCCAGTTTCTCCACCCATATATGGATGTTCACCAGTTCCTCCAAAATTAAATGTTAAATGATTTGAATATGGAGAAGTGCACGGTGAATCTTCACACCAACAACAATAACCTACACTACCATTTGATGCTAAATTATAAGGATTGATATTTTCACTGAAACATCCGAGTCCTGGTAAATATCCAGCAGTAATTCCATCTCCATCTACATTCAATCCTTGTCCTCGTGCGTATTCTTCACTTGTTGCTGGTAAACGATCACTGTTTTCATTATAATCAAAGTTTTCTAATTTTTCATAAGAACTAAGTTCCCATATATTTCCAAATGCCCAGCTTCTTGCTGGATATTTTTGATCAATGGCACAAGCATTACATGGATTTTGTATAGCTGATTTTTGTAAAAATTGTTTTAATATTTCTAATCTGTTTAGCGCAGTAGAATCTATAACTGGTTGATTCTCCAATTCTGCAAAACCACTTATTTCTCCGTCTGATCCTAAATTAAGGTCAGTCCATCTAGTAATTATATTTCTGCCACATTCTGCAAATTTTGAATCTGTAGGATAGTTTGCATTTGGTGCTGCAACATAATTTGAACCTTTCCAGATAGAATCTCTGCCAGGAACATAAGGCCTTCTTGCTTTTCTAACATTTTCACCAGCATCTCTGTCATGATAAGATGCTAGACAGGCAGATCTCGTTGTTATATAACATTTTCCGCTTAGATTGTAGTTACAACATGTTCCTAATTTGGCACAAGAAGTAACAGCCTCTCCCCCTGGTTGTTGAATAAATCCATTACTAAATAAACCATCATAATAGTCTTCCCAGTCTTCAGGCCAATCCAGACCAGTAGTGTACATATTATTTCCACCTATAAATGCTCCACCTTTCCATGCAGCATCTCCAGGTCCTTCACTCTTCGCCATCATTCTTAATTGCAATGCAAGTGCTGGGAAATTTTTATCTATTGCACCATCCCAGTTATCAGTATTGGCAAAGAATCCTTTTTGTCTTCCGTGTGGTGTATAGTTTTCTAAAAATACTTTAAAATCATCAAATGTAAATTCTTTTGCAAAAATATCATACAACCTTGGTCCTATTGGCCAAGGATCATTTATTAATGTTCTCCATCTTTTTGCAGCAGTTCCCAAAGTAGCACCAGAGTAATGATATACAAGACCTGATAAGTTACCATATAAACTCATCATCCATGCAGTGCCTTCTGTTAATACATCTGCTTCATAACACGGAGCATAATTTTTAGCATACTCTCCAGCCAAATCCAATTCAAAATCATCAGTTCTACATCCCCAAGCGTTTTTTACTGAACTTTCGGACCCGCCGGACCCTTGTGCATTAAGTGTAGTACAAGAACCTTGACAATTTGCTGCAAGTCTAGCAACATTTCCTATACAATTACCATCGCCTGGTTTATAGAAAGGTTGTGTTTGGGATTTTTGGGGATTTGGTAAATATGGTATCCAAAACCCAGAATTGTAAACAACACCAGTCCAAGGTTTAGAAAATCCGAAGAAACTTGTTACAGGAAATGTTTCAAATTCACAATCACCTGATGAATAACCACAAGTAAAATCTGACTGTGTATCATTGTTACAAGTATCATCACAATCTGGTAAATCTTGATTGTCTTCTCTTGTGCAGTTATCATCACATGTACCCAATTCACATTGAATTTCTACACATTGTTTGCCTTGAGTTGAAGTATCTTTACATCTTCTAACAGTGCCTGTTAATGAGCCTTCACATACACTATTATTATCACTTGGATTGCAGGAAGCACCGAGAGTAAATCTTTCAGAATCTCTACAATCCTCTGCGTCATCTACCTCTCTACAATAAAAATATCTTTCACAATTTCCATTAATTTCTTTACATGTTGTGTATTTTTTAATTACTTGGCCGCCGACGGCATGCTTTGTGCCAAATCCTTGACAAGCGCAACAAATTCCACCAGATGGTTGATCATCAGAAGCACATTCAGCAGAATTTGGTTGTCCTGGAGTACAAACTCCATCTAATTTTTGTTCTCCTAATGTTAAAGTTTCTCCTTGATATGTTATAGATTCAACACAATTGGCAACACACTCAGATGATTGACATACTGAAAGTGTATTTAATGAATTAGAATAACAGCAAGTTCCTGGACCTGATTCTGAAGGACATCCGCCGCCGGGGTTATCATCGTCACAATCTACAGTACTACAATTTCCTGAATTCCAAGTCCCCCCTGAACTGGTACATTGTGTTTGTGTAACTAAATTAGGACAACTACTACTACCGTTTGTATAACAACAAACTCCTAATTGTGGTGGAGCTCCACAGGTTCCAGGTCCGCACTCGATTCCTTTTCCTTGATGCACTCCACTTTCTGCTGTACATGCTGATACTGTTTTTTGAGTACAAATCCCATTTTTACAGCAAGCACCTATGTCGTCTTCTGGACAATCGGGCCCTGTGCACGGCCCTCCCCCACATCCTGCTGGAATTTCATCTGATATTTCCCCTGGAAACTCAACACAAGAACAATTTACTTGAGCACATGTTGAATTTTCTCCCATGAACACTCCGCCCGTGTCACGGCATTCTTTTGGTGTTAAAGCATTATCTCCATCTAAACAAGTATCTTGCCTGCAACATGCACCTTTACCAAAATTATATTCACAGCAATTTGCTTCTGTACATGTTGTTTCATTCAAAGCGATTCCGCCGAGTCTTTCGCATTGTAATCTAGTATAAGAATCACCAATACAAACACCATCTTTGCAACATGCTATTGGAGGGAATGATTCACAGTCTGATGGACAAAATCTACCAATTTCCGCAGGATCGCCAAAGGCAGGTCCATCAACATTTGGATAGGTTCCACAGGTAACACCCTCCCAGAAAACTCCACCAAAAAAAGAACATTCGTTGAAAGTAGAATCATCAACACATTTGCCCTGACTGCAACATAATCCTAAAGGATCAAAGCAATCTGCTTGTTCGCATGATTTTCCTGGAGTAAATTTACCAAAATAATTATCACATACAGTCCTACTAACATAATCTATACATCTTGTTTGATTTTGTAACCCTCCCGCAAAATTATCAAGAGAAGTTTTTAAATTTGGATCTACTCCAATTTGAGATATACCAATGCTGTCTCCGGTAGAATAGCAACAAGATCCATATGTTGTATTAGAAACACAAACATCGGATACTCTAAGTCTATCTCCATTTTCATCTACAGAATTGAAATTAAGATCCAGTCCTCTAGCAGCAATAATTGCAGTCCACTCTAGTGGTGTTGATAAACTAGTAGTTCCTTTAGTATGAAGACCTACTATGGTTCTACCGCATGTTAAATAATTTTCATCTGTTTCAAAATACACATTTTGAGGAAACTTCCAAAGTTCATCACCATCAAAAACTATAACGGTTGAATAACTAACATTTGGTTGATATCCAGTAAATCCTGCAATACCAATTGGGGTTTGAAGAACATGAACGCCGGCTTCACTAAGATTTAAATAAATTCCACCCGTAGTTCCAACTGAAAAGTTTTCCAATTCACCTTCTAGTCCAACTACTTGATTTCGTTCAAATGGACCATAATATCTTACTTTTACATTTTCGTTTAAATATGCAGAAGTTATATCGAAATCCAAATAACCAATATTGTTAGAATCTGTATTTGTTTTTACAGTTGTGCTTGATATTTTATTTTCAGTTTCAAGATATACTAATGTATTATCAACTAAAGTGCCAGCAGATCCTTGTCCATCTTTATAAATTGTATCAACGAAAACTGCTGTTGTTCCCTCTGTTACTGTTAAAGAACCAGCACCACTCAATCCTTTAAATGATAACTGACCACTGGAAATAGTCTTAAAAAATCCATATCCCTCAGAACCAATATTTTGAGCGTTTGCTATATTTTCTTCTAATGTTGGTCCTCTAAAGTTACCAACAACATTTATAGTGTTTCCATTGGAAAGAACAAAACTCATTCCAGTTTGGGTGTTGCTTGCAGAAACGATATATGACCCTCTAGGACCGGTATCCCCAGCTGCACCATTAGTTCCAGCAGGACCGGTTGCCCCAGTCGCCCCAGTAGGACCAATTGGTCCTGATGATCCTGCAACTATATAACGATTAATGGCACTATTAGACATCTATTCCCTTATCCTCTCATATTATTCTTCTGTAGCACACGCAATACATTTTTTAAAATCATATGAACTATATTCATCGACTATATTTATATTGCGTGGAGATATTACTAGAGGAATTCTTCTAACCGGTCTAAATCTGGCATGTTTTTTGTCTCTTCTAATATTATACATGTTTCCAGTTTTTAGATCCTGAACTAGCATGCCGATACCATTACACATCTGGTGTGAGATATTAAATGCTTCAGAATCACTTAACCCATAATCACCAGATATGAATCTATTTCTAAAATATAAAATTTCATTCTGAGATTGTTCATTTCTATTAATATTTTCTATTTCATAAAAATCTTTTGAAGTTATGTTATTTTCCGACCAATCTAAAATTCTACACATTGAGGTTGAGGTCCAGTATGGAACTTCTTGTAGTTTTTGACCGCCATTTCTACTAATGGCATCATTAAGTCCACCAGTTTCTGGATGCAATGCCGCTGTAATATAATTCATTTCAATTATACTTGGAATATACCAATCAGAATATCCATTATAATTTTGAGTGTTTAATTTTGAAACTTGTTTTATAACTGTTTCTTCTGTATTATGCATCTCCCACATTTCACGATAATAACGATCAAATACCTGTTTGTTTTGATTGATTTCGTTTCTTTTTTCTGGAGTTCTTGCTTCTTCTGGCCATTGATTTAAATTTTGTAAATTCCAACGATCATATGCATTTGAATCTGTACTTCCGCTATAGTTTCTAAACCAAACGTCAGAATTTGCAACCGACCAAAGATCATGCATTCTAGTATTCAACAACCCATCAATTGGTGAAGTTGATACTGGTTCGGAGAAAACTCTGCCCTGTCCTTGTAAAAACTCTGATCCCGGAGTTGCTCTGGATTCAAACATATTTGACCATTTGAACTCATGAATTACATCTTCTCCTTCTGTGTAAGAAATGTCTCTAGGACCAATTATTAGAGCCCATAAAACATGAAGTTCATTTTCTCTATAAAATTTTTGAATCAACCATTTGTATAGATTTGCATTTGGAGTTGGTGATCCAATTATTTCTGATAAAATATTGCAGGTTTTACAATCAAAAGCATATGGTGCAAATTGTGCAGAGTATGTAGAAGATCCTTTAAAGAAAGCAGGATCTGGCCACTGAATTGGATAAGTATCACCTTGTATGTTTCCAGAGAACGATGAATACAGTTGTTGTATTCCTGCTGCCCCTCTTCTAAATAAACAACCAGAACCAAGAGATTTGCTCTCTACATCTTTTGGATGTGTCCTAGCAAAATATTTAACAGATCCACCAGTAGAACCATCGTATGTTCTGCAATTTTTGAATGGCCATGAAATAGATTGTGTTCCTCTTGGATTACACATACATTCGAGTGGTTCGCCGAATGCTATTTGTGGTTGACCAAAATTGTTGCAAGAATTCGGTTCACCTATAATACCAACTAAATAACCACCAGCAATCGAAGTTCCAATTTCATAACAAGGATCAACGAATGTCCCTCTACACCAGTTTGCTTCTATATTGTCATCTGAAAAGTAAGTTGGAGTATAGACTGCACCGCAACAATTTACTTCTGTGCATTCTTTACCTATTCCCATAAACACGCCATTTTTTGATAAACAAATGTCTGGAAATTCTTGGGTGCAACATTGTCCTACACAACATGCTCCTTTGAAATTATTTTGATCACAGCATATAGTATTGTTGCATTGTTCACCACTTATTCCAGGAAGGAATATAGAATTTTCAATTACTGCACATTCTATTTGTGTTAGTTCTACAGAGTTTCCAGCAATGCAACAACAACCAAGTATAGGACAACCGCTAGGACAATTAAATCCTTGTCCAACTCCAGCTTCGCAAACTTTATTTGGTAAAAATATTCCGTTATACTTTTTACATAAATCAAATGTTGAATTAACACATTTTCCGTTTATGCAACAAGCTCCTTCTGGAAAACATGTTCCTGCTTTGATTCTTTCGTAGCAAGGTAAAACATTAAAGTTACCACCCAAAGATTCACAATAATTTTTATGAATATAATCATAGCACTTCGGGCCTTCGGTTCCACTTGCACATAAACAGCATGAACCTATATTTTGACGTTCTACCATTACACTCATGGTGGAGGAACGAAGAGGAATCCCTCCTGTTAAAAATGCGTTTCTTGCATCTTGTTCGTTTAACTTTTTAATTCTGTATTCAGGAAATTCAAAATTTAATTCGGTAGAACCAGTGCTTCCTAAGTAAATTCTATTTTGTTTTAATTCAGTAAAATATTGACCACTAAGAGCGCCACCGCCCACATCTTCCGTCCTATAATATTGATAATCGGTTGCAGTTGGATTTAAAATTGTTTCTTGATATATTCCAGATCCATCTGAGTCTCCATCTATATCATTTTCAATTGGATCTATAATAAAATTAGAAGGAAAATTTTGATTAAAAGTATTACTTAAATCTGGATACTGTTGAGAACTTACAAGTATAGTTAATGAATTTGTGGTATCGTCCCAATTAGTTCCTGGTATTCCTCTACCCTTTGAATCGTCTATTATATAAAGTATTTCTCCTGCTTCTCCGCCGATAGGAAGACCATCAGCACCACCAGCAGTATTATAATTTTTACCAGTAATTATAACTTCGTTTGCATTTTCTGTTACTGTTACGTTATTGCTTGCAACGGGAGAACTTTTAAATATAATTTTTCTAAAACTAAGAGTTATACCTGTGAACCCTTTTATTATGTTTTCCTGCTGTTCCTCTGCGTTTTCTGATTTTAAAATACTGAAAAAGCGACTTCCATCACTCGGAGCAGTTACACCTTTTATCAAAACATAATGATCGGGATTTACCTCCGCAGTATTTCCCACTAAATTTAAAGTTACACTTCCACTTCCACCAATACTAACAGAAGCAACTCCATAACTTGAAAAACTAATAGAAGAAACACCATAACCAGTGCTTCCCGTAAATCCTTTTACAGATGGCCCAGTTGCACCAGTTGCACCAGTATTGCCTGTTGGACCAGTCCCTCCGGTCATACCACCAGAAGGTCCTGTTACTGATACTGTTACTACTGAACTTCCTATTATCATGTGTTACCTATAATTTCTTCATCAAGTAATACTAACTTCCAATATTTATTATCCTCATCATATAGTGTTTTATATTTACCATCACATCTTATCATTCGAATTAGACGAAGATTAAATGTGTCTGATCTTTGTTTCTTTGCAACTAAGAAACCATCAACATCATACATATCAAAATATATTGCCCAAGATGAAGTTCCAGACTTTAATCCATTTGTATGATTCAATATCATTTCATTTGAATCTTTTGTAAATGTTCCAGTTGAACTCCAATACCACCCATTCAATGGAGTTCCTTCTTTTAATAATAAATTAGTGTTAATATTTAAATCATCGGTTCTTATGCATGAGTTTGCAATGAAAGCAAGTTCATCGTGACTTGGGATAAACCAATCAGAAACCATTTGATTTGTTTGAGGATATTTAATATTGTATAGAGATACTGCTCTCGCTATGGTTAAAGTTTCAGTGTCATTTGGAGTAAATTCAGAAGCAGTAATGTTATCCATAGAAATTCCAGAATAATAATAATATTCAGAGTTGAGTATTCTGGAAGTATTCATGAATCCCCAATTCCTATACCATTTTCCGTTAAAAGATGTATTAGGATTTTTACTAAACCAATCCTCGGGATCATCGCTTTGTCTTATTTGGACACATTTTGGAAAAGTTAAATTTGGTGCATTTCTTTTAGTTGAAAGTATATTATGATTATAAAGATAACCTTCTTTATATGAATCAATACTAGAACTAATTACTTCTAATGTGTTTGGATTTATAGTAGGTCCCCAAGAACAAAGAGAACCGTTACTCCATGCAAATAAATTAGTATCTTCGGGATCTGAAACATAATCTACAA
>Ga0194116_10000549_pt1 | contig 64658 bp, 58 predicted proteins | sample TA2MahsurfametaG_4_FD_148617 | JGI IMG/M metagenome (GOLD analysis project Ga0194116, IMG submission 148617) | Freshwater microbial communities from Lake Tanganyika, Tanzania - TA2015008 Mahale S9 surface | ecosystem: Environmental > Aquatic > Freshwater > Lake | place: Tanzania: Lake...
CACGGTGCGGCCATGCAGATCCACGACGCGGGTCTGCGGCCCGGCAAGCGCCTCGATATCGGCTGCCGATCCGACCGCCGCAATGGTCTCGCCCCGAATTGCGAGGGCCTCGCCGATCGAGAACCGTACGTCGACCGTGACTATCTTGCCGCGGGTGAGAATGACGTCAGGAAACAAGCTCATCGCCCAGTCTACGTTTGTCACGGCGGCGCATTCGATAACTGATAACTCTTGTAATGTTGCGCGCTGAGCAATCAATCCGTCCGCTACGGGTCGACTAGCGCAACCCCTCGCGAACGCCCTAACGCCCAGGTAGCGAACGCAGCCAACGCCGCCGCGGGTGCGAGCCACAGGATGACCGTCTCTGCCGATACCCCACGCGCCAACAGCGCGCCGGCGAACAAGGGCCCGACCACCGAGCCGACACGACCCACCGCCACCGCTGCGCCCGAGCCCGTGCCACGACTTTCGGTCGGATAACACGCCGCGGCCACCGCGTAGAGCGAGTAATTCGAGCCCATCAGCAACAGGCCGCTGATCGCGCTCAGCGCGAGGATATGCGTCTCGGTCGCGGCGACCGAGAGACCGACCAGCGCCAGCACCAAACCCGCAAAGCCGAGCGTGATCGGGACTCTGAAGCCATATCGGTCCACGAATGGCGCAAGCAGCAATGCGCCCACGACCCCGCCGAGGTTGAACCACATCGAAGCCAGCGGCGCGATCGACACGGCCAGACCTTTGGAGGCGACGAGCGTCGGCAACCAATTGAGGATCAAATAAAGCACCAGCATGGTTGGCGCGAGGATGCTCCAGATCAAAAGTGTGGGTACTGCCCGTCCCTCGCCGAAGAGAGCCTGCATGAGAGTGGACGTACTGATCGATTTCTTTGATGATGGCCTCTCCGGAGAACTCGGCCGATACGTCTCGATCATCCAGATCGCGATCGCCGGCACCAGCAGCAACGGCAGGATGCCGCCGATCTGGAAAAGAACTCGCCAATCAAAACCGACCGGCAACCACTGCGTCACCGAGGCACAGAGCGCACCACCCACGGGCAGACCGCAGAACATCGCCGCTGTAGTCATGGCGCGCCGCGTCGGCGGACTGATCTCGGTGGCAAGCGCCATCATGTTGGGTAACGCCGCGCCGAACCCGAGCCCGGCGATCAGGCGCGCGACGAACAACCCCTCGAAGCTCGAAAGCACGCTCATCAACAGCGTAAACGCACCGAATACGGCGACTGCGCCAAGGAAAGCAGGCTTGCGCCCATAGCGATCAGCAACGCGGCCGCCGATGCTGGCACCGAAAAGTATGCCGATGCTGCCGATCGCGAATAACCAGCCCATTTGCGCAGCACCAAGAGCAAGCTCGGGCGCCATGCGTGGCGCGGCGACGCCCAGCGCCTGAATGTCGAACCCCTCGAGGACGGCAGCCAAGAAACAAAGCAGTACCGAAACAATCGAGCGTACGGGGGTCGGTGACGACGTGCTGGCGGGCATATGAGTCGATGATGCCACGACACGCGATACCGGCTGCGCAAAATACCGATTGCACAGGGCGCTCGACTCGGGCATATCGCTCACGGGAGGATATTTCATGTACATCAATTTCTGGTACCCGGTCGCGCTAGCGTCCGAAGTCACGGCCGAAAAACCCCTGCGCGTAAAGCTGCTTTGCCTGCCTTTCGTCGCATTCCGCGACACCGAGGGCAAAGCGCATGTGCTCTCCGACACCTGCGTGCACCGCGGTGGTGCGCTCGGTCTCGGCAAAGTCAAAGGCAACTCGGTCGCCTGCCCCTACCACGGCTGGGAGTTCGGTGGTGACGGCCGTTGCACGCGGATTCCCTCGCTCGGCAACGACACCAAGCTGCCGGCACGCGCCAAGGTCGACGCTTATCCGGTACAAGAGAAATACGGCATTGTTTTTGCTTTTCTTGGCGACTTGCCCGAAGAAGAACGGCCACCGCTTTATGACATCAGCGAATTCGGTACGCCGCAGTGGCGCGCGCAAACCTTCGTATTCGATGTCAAAGCCTATTACGAGCGCTCGATCGAAAACGGACTCGACCCTATCCACAATGAATTCGTGCACGCCGCGCAAGGGCAGCCTTCGCTATCGCCCGAACAGCAACGCACGCCGCTGCCGATGGAGCAAATCCCCTGGGGCAGCAAGCACTACATCAAGTTTGGTGGCAGCAAGAGCGAGGACACGGCGCTGGCCGGGGTTCGTCAAGGTCCGCGCGTGGGCGCGGCGGGCTCGTGGCATCAGGGTCCGAATCAACTCGTGACCTACATCGACCTCACGGCGACCAACTCGTTCCATCAATACATGTTCGAAGCCCCGGTCGATGAGAACAACACACGCGTTTATCTCGTCAGCATGCGCAACTGGCTGCTCGAAGATCAGCACGAAAAGCGTATGGAAGAAGTGACGCGCCGCGTGGTCGCCGAGGACATGATCATCGTCGAGAATCTCAACCCCGTACGTACGCCCGACAGCAACACCAAAGAAGTGCTGGTCCCGGGTGACACCGCCATTGCGCACTACCGCGAGTGGTTACGGAAATGGGACGCCAAAGGTTGGCGAATCGATGTGCACAGATTGCGCGAGCGTCTCGGTGATTACGCCGTGACGATTCCCTGCCCCGCTCGGCGTACGTCGGACAACTGGGTTCAGGAAACCGTGCCGCTGCTGCAAGTGAACTGAAACTCGGTTCGGTGCCGATACTGCTCGCCCGGCAATAACCAGGCATTCGGGAAAGCCGGCTGATTGGGAGCATCCGGAAAGTTCTGGGTCTCAAGGCAGATGCCGGCAAATTTGTTGAACGGCGATCCGAGATATCCGCCGGAATACACTTGAAGAGCAGGTTGAGAGGTGGCGACGAACATCTGCACCCCGCTTGCACGAGAGCGCAGCGCGGCGGCGGGGCGCAGCGTTCCGGGCGTCCCGTCGATGATCATGTTTTGGTCGAGCCCGAGAGGCAGCGGTCTGCCGTCGCCCGTCACGTCACCGACTCGACGCCACTCGCGATAATCGAAAGGCGTTCCTGCGACCGACGCGATCACGCCAAGCGGAATGTTCTCCGCGTCGCAGGGGGTGTAGGTCGCGGCATGAAGCACGAGCTCGTGGTCGAGCACGGTTGCTCCCGCAGTCCAACCCTCGAGATTGAAGTAAGCATGGCTCGAGAGATTGACCACCGTCGGCGCATCACAACTCGCGCGGACCTCGTACGCGAATCCCACGCCGGGCGAACCGGCGCTGCTCAGGGTCTCGAAGAGAACCTCGACGTCGAGCGCGCCCGGAAAACCCTGATCGCCATCGGGTGAATGCAGGCCCAGGATCAGGCGTGATGATCCACGACACGACGCGGAATCATCGATTTTCGGGGTATATTCTTTGACCTGCCATGGTCGCGCACTGAACCCGTCCGGACCACCGTGCAGGCAATGACGTTCGCCCGGAGCCCTGGCGAGCAAGCATGAGTTTTCGTCGCGCTGAAGGTGCCCCCGAGCGATTCGACCTGCGTAGCGACCCACCATGGCGCCAACGTAGTACGGGTCGGGCTGGAGCACGGCAATCTCGGAGTAACGGAGGCACAACTCCAGCACGCCCGCCGGGGTGCGCAATCGCAGCGAGCGAATCGAGGCACCCCGCGCATCGATGTCGATGGCGAGCGGGCCCTCCATTCCCAAAGAAAACAACGTCACGCGAAGACCCGAAAACCGCGCAGCGGTTCAATCAATCGATGATCTCGAAAGCCAGACCCGCGCGCGCCTGCAGTCGCGCGACCAGACGTTCGCCAAAGGCAGTCGCCGGCGTCCAGAAGCCGCCCGCAAGCTCGCTCTGCGGAGTATCGAAGGCCAGGCAGCGCGCCGCCTCACCCAGCATCTTCGCGGTAGAGCCATAGCCCGGATCACGATCGCCCGTGACCTTGACGCGCAGCATCCGACCGTCATCGGTACGCCCCATGAAACGCAGGTCAAAGAATCCGCGGCGCTGCGCTTCGGGACTCGGGCCCTCTCCCGGCTTCGGCAACACGAAACGCTCAAGCACGGCGCGGGACGGTCCGATTGCCGCCGCCACCATGAACGCGCCGAGACCGAGCGCCGTGCCCGTGGCCGCAAGCCGCCCCTTGAGCCCTTTGCCGACCGACACCGCCTCGTCGTAACGAAAATCGCGTGTGTAGGCGTGACCGGAGAGCGCATTACTGCGATGCACGATGCGCGTGTTGATACCCGCCATCACGAAAGGTGCGATCCAGGCTTTGAAGTCGACGTCGTACTTGGCGGTCGACACATTCGGCTGGCGCACGTTGGCCAAGGCTGCGGTGTTGACGCCCAGTGAATAGGGGTTGGCGAGCTCCTTGCGCAGCGTGGGATTCGCGCGTACCTCGCGCGCCACATTCAGCAAGCTCGCCACCGTGCCACCGGAAACGCCGCCCTTCATCGCCCGCACGCGCATCTTCACGCGGCTCGCCGCACGACCGAAGCGCCGCCGCGCCTCGTGCTGCAGAAAATACACGCCTAGATCCGAAGGGATGGAGTCGAAACCGCAGCAATGAACGATTCTCGCCCCGCTCGCCTTGGCCGCCGCCTCGTGGCGTTCGATCATGCGGCGAATCCACTGTACTTCGCCGGTCAGATCGCAGTAATCGGTGCCCGTCTCGGCACACACTTTGACTAGCGGTTCGCCGTAAAGCGCGTAGGGCCCCACGGTCGAGACGACCACGCGGGTGCGCGCCACGAGTGCACGCAAGGCCGCTTCGTCCGCGGCGTCGGCGACCAGCGTGGGCAGCGACTCGGCGCCCTCGCCCAACTCGCCTTTGAGCTCCTCGAGTCGCGCCGCCGAGCGCGCCGCAATCGCCCAGCGCAGCGACGGGGCGTCGGCTAATCGAGTATCCAGCAGGTAACGGCAAAGAATTCGCCCTACGAAACTCGTGGCGCCGAAGACAACGAGATCAAAATCCTTCATCGCTGCCTCCGAGGGCGTTTGGACGTCGCTTGACGATCAGCCGAAAGGATGACGACGGACGATGGTCTGCTCGCGGTCTGGACCGGTGGATATCACATCGATCGACACGCCAACCAACTCTTCGATGCGCGCGAGATACGCACGCGCCGCGGCCGGCAAATCGGCTTCACGCGTCACACCAAATGTGGTGCCTTTCCAGCCTGGCATTTCTTCGTAGACCGGCTCGACATCGGCAAAGGCGTCGACCAGGAGCGGGGGCTCCAAAGAAACCACACCGTCCGCACGGTATCCGGTGCAGAGACGAATCGAGTCGAGCCCGTCCAGTACATCGAGCTTGGTCATGCAGAGCCCGGAAATGCTCGAATGAATGACGGCGCGTCGCAGCGCCACGGCATCAAACCAGCCACAGCGGCGGCGCCGGCCGGTGACGGCACCAAATTCTTGACCGACGCGCTGCAGGTACTCGCCGGTTTCATCGAAGAGTTCGGTTGGGAACGGCCCAGCGCCGACTCGGGTGGTGTAAGCCTTGACGATACCGAGCACGTAATCGAAATGCCGTGGACCGAGACCCGTGCCCGTACCGGCAAATCCGGCGGTGGTGTTGGATGAGGTGACGAAGGGATAGGTACCCAGATCCACATCGAGCATTGCGCCTTGCGCACCCTCGAACATCACCTGCGCACCGCGATCGCGCAACTTCTGCAATTCGTGCGTGACATCCGTGACCAGCGGCTTGACGCGCTCGGCCATGGCAAGGTGCTCATCGAGCGTCTTTTGGAAATCGACCGGCGGCTGCCGGAAATACTGCTGCAGCACGAAATTGTGGAAGTCGAGCACCTCGCCGAGTTTGGCGGCGAAGCGCTCGCGCTGGAAAAGATCCGCGACACGCAGCGCTCTACGCGCCACCTTGTCTTCATACGCCGGTCCAATACCGCGGCCGGTCGTGCCGATCGCATTGGCGCCTCTCGCCTGTTCGCGCGCTCGATCGAGCGAGACGTGCGAGGGCAGGATGAGCGGACAATTGGGCGCGATACGCAGACGGTCGAATACGGGCACACCGCGGGCGAGCAGCATGTCGGATTCGCGCAGCAGCGCCTCGAGCGAGAGCACCACGCCGTTGCCGATGAAACAGGTGACTTGCGGACGCAGAATGCCCGAGGGGATGAGCGAGAGAACGGTCTTCTCGCCCCCGACGATCAGCGTATGCCCGGCATTGTGGCCGCCCTGAAAGCGGACGACCGCTGAGGCCTGCTCGGTCAGCAGATCGACAATCTTGCCCTTGCCCTCGTCACCCCATTGAGTGCCGATGACGACGACGAAACGCCCGGAACTCATCGGCGATCAGCGCGTGCCGGCGTTCGGATTGCGCATGTACTTGAAGAAGTCGCTGTCGGGTGAGACGACCATAATGTCGCCTTCCTTGCCGAGCGAGTTCTTGTACGCCTGGATGCTGCGGTAGAACGAATAAAACTCGGGGTTGCGACCGTAGGCCGCGGCATAGGTCGCCGCCGCCTTGGCATCCGCATCACCACGAATCTTGAGCGAATCGCGCGAGGCCGCTGAGATGATCTCAGTGCGCTTGCGGTCGGCTTCGGCGCGGATACGCAGCGCCTCTTTCTCGCCTTCGCCACGCAGCTGGCGCGCGAGACGACTGAAGCTCTGCTGCATGCTTGCGTAAACGCGCGATTCGACATCGGGCGGCAGACCAATCTTCTGTACGCGCGCATCGATGAGCTCGAGACCGAGGCTCTGCACGCTCTTGCTTGCACGGTCGAACATGTCGCCGGTGAATGCCGTACGCTCCGCGGAGACGATCTCCTGCAGCGTCCGCTGGGCGACGGCATTCTTGATGCCGTCCTTGACGATATCGGAGAGACGCTGCCCCGCGGCACCTGAATCGACCCCGAAGGCCTGCGAATACCGCGCGGCGTCTTTGATGCGCCATTTGACGTAGTAGTCGACGATCAGACCGCGATTCTCGCTGGTGAGGAAGGTCTCACCCTCGAAGCTCTGCGAAACAATACGTCGCTCGAACTTGCGCACGGTGTCGATCGGCAGCTTGAAGTGCAGCCCCGGCGCATAGTCGCTGCCGATGATCTCGCGGAACTGGCTGCGCACCGCGAGTTCGTTTTCGGAAACCGTGAAGGTGCAGAGGCTGATGAGCAAGCCCAAGGCCGCGATGATAGCGGCGATTTTTTGCAGTGACTGCGGCATGTCAGCGCTCCACCCGCGCACGCGGATCAGGGATGGCTTCTTCGCCGGCGGCGCCGACTCGAGGCGCGGTAATCGACACCTCTGCCTCGCCGTTGTTGCGACGCTCCATCATCTTGTCGAGCGGCAGATAAATCATCTGGTTGTTGCCCTTGGTATCCACCACCACCTTTTGCGAGCGCCCAAGAACGCTCTCGACCGCCTCGATGTAGAGGCGCTCGCGGGTTACTCGCGGCGCCTTCTCGTACTGCGTCACAAGCTGCTTGAAGCGCTCGGATTCACCTTCGGCCACCGCCACGACCTGCGCTCGATACGCCTCGGCCTCCTCGAGCTGACGGGATGCACTACCCTCGGCCACCGGCAGGATCCCGCTCGAATAGGCCTCTGCCTCCTTGACGAGGCGTTCCTTGTCGGCGATTGCCTTGTTGGCGTCTTCTTGTGAGGGCCGCACGTCTGTCGGCACCTGAATATCGGTGAGGTTGACGCTGGTGATGATGATGCCGGTGCCGTATTGATCGAGCGTGCGCTGGATCAATTCTTTGGTCAGGGTAGTCGCCTGTTCACGCTTGGAGATGAGAATTTCGTCGAGCGTGCTGCGACCGACGACTTCGCGAATCGCCATCTCGCCCACATCGCGCAGCGTCTGCTCGGGATCCCTCACCTGAAAGAGATAACGCACCGGATCGCGCAGCTGATATTGCACGGCGAGCGACATGTCGATGAGGTTGATGTCCTGCGTGAGTACCTTGGCGGTGTAGTTCACGCTGCTGACCTTCTGGGTGTTGACCTTGGTCAGCGACTCGATCGGCCAGAGGTGGAATCCGAGACCTGGATCACGCACCGACACGAACTGACCAAAGCGCTGAACGACACCGCGCTCGGCTTGGTCAATGGTGAAAAAACTTTGATATGCCCAGAGCAGCACCGCAATGCCGCCGATGATGGCGAGCTGCGAGCGGCCATCGCCGAGCGCCTGATCCGGCCCCTCGCCTTCGGGCGGTCCGCCCGAGCCGGGACCCGCGCCCTTCAAGATGTTGTCGAGCTTGCGCTGAAACTTCTTGAAGGCGTCATCGCCCGAGGGCTTGCCGGGGCGTTTGCCCCAAGGGTTTTTCTGGCTGCCGCCAGGTTCGTTCCATGCCATAGGTTTTTTTTGGCGCCGGTTAGGTGATCAGGGGCGCGCGGACAGGAGCGATTGTATGTACCCCCCCTCGCCCGCACAAGTTTGCGGTTCGACAAGCTCGGCCACTTCGACGCCCGGTGCACGGGCAAGTTCCCGCGCCTCCGCCTCCGGGATGTTGGCGATCAGGTCGAGCCCGCCGTCGTCGCGATATTGCTCCTGCTGGACCACGCCAGCCGCAAATAGCCGGGCGCGCAGCGCCCCGGCGTGCCTTGCATCCACATTGATCCGACGCGGTCTGGCAAAGCGCGAGAGCCGTTCCGCGATGGCATCCATGAGCGTCTCGAGCCCCTGTCGTCGCGCCGCGGAAACCCATACGGAGGTGACCGTACCCTCGGCATCGCGCTCGAGGTGCGGGACCATCTCAAGGCGGTCGATCTTGTTGTACACCCGGATCTGCGGCAGCTCACCGGCGCCCACCTGCGCAAGCACGGCGTTGACCTGATCGATACGCTCGTCGCGGCGCGGATCACTGGCATCGATGACGTGCAGCAGCAAGGTCGCCTCGCGGGCCTCGGTGAGCGTCGACTGGAAGGCCGCCACCAGTTCGTGCGGCAGCTCGCGAATGAACCCCACGGTATCGGCGATCACGATCGGGGATCCACCCGGCAGGGCGACACGCCGCACGAGCGGATCCAGGGTCGCGAATAGCTGGTCGGCGACGTAGGCGTCGGCGCCGGTCAGCGCCCGAAAAAGCGTCGATTTACCAGCGTTGGTGTAACCGACCAGTGCCACCGACGGGATAGGGATTTCGACCCGGCGCTGTCGACCGGTTTCGCGCTGCTGCTGGAGTTTTTCGAGTCTGCGGCTGAGCACGCGCACGCGCTCGCCCAGCAGTCGTCGGTCGGTCTCGAGCTGCGTTTCGCCGGGACCGCGCAAGCCGATACCGCCCTTCTGACGTTCAAGGTGAGTCCAGCCGCGTACGAGGCGGCTCGCGAGATGGCGCAGCTGGGCGAGCTCCACCTCGAGCTTGCCCTCGTGACTGCGGGCGCGCTGCGCGAAGATATCGAGGATGAGCGCGTTGCGATCAAGCACGCGCAGCCCGATGAGTTTTTCGAGGTTGCGTTCCTGACTCGGCGAGAGCGCGTGATCGACGAGCACGACCTCGGCGCAGGAATCCACCGCCGCTTGCCGGATCTCTTCCGCCTTGCCGCTGCCCACAAAAAAACGCGGATCCGGGCGATCGCGCCGCCCGGTCACGGTGACCGCCCCGCTGACCCCGGCGGACTCGGCTAGCTGCGCGAACTCCTCGAGATCTTCGGACTCGACAGGTCCGCCAAGGCCGATGCGCACGAGGACGGCGCGCTCGCCGCCACGTGGTCGCTCAAACACTCGTCGGAACGGTCCGCATGACCGTCAATCGGGGTTGAACCATCAAGGCGGAGTCAGACTCACTCGGCGGGCGCCGGGTCCACTCCACCCTCGGGCTCTTCGGCCGACGGTAGACGTACGTTGCGCGCGGGAACCACCGTGGAAATGGCGTGCTTGTAGACCATCTGGTTGACGGTGTTCTTGAGCAGCACGACGAATTGATCGAATGAATCGATTTGACCCTGCAGTTTGATGCCGTTGACCAAGTAGATGGACACGGGAACTCGCTCCTTGCGGAGTTGGTTCAGAAACGGATCCTGCAGGGACTGGCCCTTGGCCATGATTGAACTCCTTGTCGTTATCGCCTTGTCGTTATCGCCAGCGCTTCGGGTTGCCCTGAAGCAAATCTCCCCCCGTCACGTCGACCAATTTATCACGACAAAAGTTCCCTATTTGGCGCTTTGACACACAGAGCACACCGCGTCCACCCAGTGTTCACGCGCTTGGCCATCAAGTGGATTCAGTCGCTGCCAGCCCGCATCGGCCGTGATCCAGGTCGATTGGCGCTTGGCCAGTTGACGCGTTGCCACGATGGCCGCTCGCGTGGCCTCGAGGAGGTCCATCTTGCCGTCGAGATGCTGCCAGAGTTGTCGATAGCCGACCGCGCGCAGCGAAGGCGCCTCGGCATGAAGGTCTGCGCGGCTGCGCAGGCGACGCACCTCCTCTACCAAGCCTGCCTCAAGCATCGCGTGAAACCGCTGTGCGATACGTTCATGCAACCACGCGCGCTCGCTTGGCACGAGCGCATGCCGCAGCAGCACCAACTCGGCGGGCGGTCGCGTGCCGCTCTGCCAATCGCTGATCGGCCGACCGCTGATTTCGTAGACCTCGAGCGCACGCTGGATACGCTGCGGATCGTTCGGGTGAATGCGCGCTGCCGCCACAGGATCGACTGCGGCGAGCATCGCGTGCATCGCGGGCCAACCAAGCGCGGCGGCTCGCGCATCGATCGCTGCACGTACGACCGCGTCGGCCGCGGGCAACTCGGCGATGCCCCGCACCAGCGCCTTGAAATAAAGCATCGTGCCACCCACTAGAAGCGGCATGCTTCCGCGCGCCCGCACGTCTGCGATCACGGAGAGCGCATCGCGCACGAATTCCCCGGCACTGTAAGTCTCCTGCGGATCTCGAATGTCGATGAGGTGATGCGGGATTCGCTCCCGGACCGCTGCATCGGGTTTGGCGGCGCCGATGTCGAAGCCACGGTAAACCTGCGAGGAGTCGACACTGATGATCTCCACCGGCAAGCGCTCGGCGAGCGCGAGCGCCCAGTCACTCTTGCCGCTCGCGGTCGGACCGGCGAGCAGGATGGCATCGATGCCGCTCATCGACCGCGCAGGAACAGTTGATCGAGTTGTTCGAGGCTGAGCAAGGTCCAAGTCGGGCGACCGTGATTACATTGCCCGGCGCGCTCGGTCTGCTCCATGTCACGCAGCAACGCGTTCATTTCCGGCAAGGTCAGTTTGCGATTGGCGCGAATGGCGCTGCGGCAAGCGATATTGCCGAGCAAGACGTTCGCGGCCGCCTCGAGATGATGGCTACCCTGCTCCTCGGCGAGATCACGCAGCACCTCACGCACGAGTGGCGCCGGATCGATGGTCGAGAGGATCGCGGGCACCGCGCGCACCGCCAAGCGCCCCGGAGCGATGACATCGACCTCGAAACCGGCACGGGCGAAATCCGCCGTCAGGCTTTCAAAGAATTCGGTCTCGTGGGTTGCCACCTCGACCACGCGCGGCTCGAGCAGGCGCTGCGTGGCGACTACGCCCTCGAGATCGCGCTTCATCCGCTCATAGAGCACGCGTTCGTGCGCGGCATGCGCATCGACCAAGACGAGTCCGGCGGCGCTTTGCGCAAGGATGTAGACGCCATGCAACTGCGCGATCGCCGTGCCAAGCGCACCGTCGGGGCGCGGATCCAGAGACTGCGGCATCGAGGGCTGCGGTATCGACGGCTGCGGCATCGACGGCTGCAGCATCGACGGCTGCAGCGAGGACGCCATGCGCCCAAAGTCGAGCACGCGTGGTTCGGCAACGCTGTCGAGGGTCGCGGCGCGCGCCGTGGGCGCCGCCACGCCCGCGGTCACGCCGAGCGCCTCGTGCACGCCGCGGAACACGAACTCGTGGATCTGGCGCGAGTCGCGAAAACGCACCTCGAGTTTCTGTGGATGCGCATTCACATCGACCGCCTGCGGATCGAGCTCGAGATAGAGCAAATAAGCGGGCTGCCGCCCGTGATACAGCACATCGCGATAACCGAGCCGCACCGCTCCGGCGAGCAGCCGATCGCGGACGGCGCGACCATTGACGTAGGCGAACTGCTGGTCGCTGCTCGTCTTGGCCGCCTGCGGTTGGCCGAGCCAACCCCAGAGCAGCACCGATCCCGAACGACGTTCGAAGGGCAAGGCATCGCGAATGAAGTCCTCACCCATGATCGAGGCAATCCGCGCCCGTTTCGCCTCGGGTGTACTCGCCCGCGGTGCATCGAGCAGGACGCGTCCGTCGTGCCGCAGACGAAAAGCGACCTCGAAGCGCGCCAAGGCAAAACGCTCGACGAGTCGCGCGATGTGACCGAGCTCGGTGTTCTCGGTACGCAAAAATTTGCGCCGCGCAGGAACATTGAAAAAAAGATCGCGCACTTCGATGAGTGTGCCGCGCGGTTGCGGCGACGGCGTGACCGGCGAGACCTCGGCGCCATCCACACGGATTTCCGCGCCGCGCTCGGCACCGAGCGCTCGCGTGGCGATACGCAGCCGCGCAACTGAGCCAATCGAGGGGAGCGCCTCGCCGCGAAAACCGAGCGAACGGATGGCGGCCAGATCATCGAGCGACGCGATCTTGCTGGTCGCATGACGCTGCACGGCGATCGGCAGTTCGGCGGCGCTGATGCCCTGCCCGTCATCGAGCACACGCACCAGACGCATGCCGCCGCCCTCGATATCGATATCGATTTGCTGGGCACCGGCATCCAGTGAATTTTCGACGAGTTCCTTGACGAGCGACGCGGGTCGCTCGACCACTTCGCCGGCGGCGATCTGGTCGACGAGCGCGCTCGGCAGCGGTCGAATCGGCACGGCCAGAGCGACGCGCGGGTGTCAGAGCTTGCCGGCGTTGGTGCCGACAGGCTCCTCGGCCGTGGCGATCACCTGACGCTGCTCGACGCGCGCGCGGGCGAAGCGAGATCCATCGGGCGGATGGTCGATGAAGTACTGCTTCACACCATCAAAAATCGCATTCGCCAGCGCCTCTCGACGCTCGGGTTTGCCGAGTAAACGCTCGTCGGCAGGACTCGATATGAAGGCGGTCTCGACCAGCATGGAGGGAATATCGGGACTCTTCAGAACCACAAACCCCGCCTGCTGGACCAAAGGCTTGCGCACATCGTTTACTCGGCCCAGCGAGCGCAGCACACGCTCGGCGGCCACCATGCTCTGGCTGATTTGCGCTGACTGCGCGAGATCGACGAGCACGGAAGCGATCACCGGGTCCTTGTCTTCGAGTGATACGCCACCGGCGAGATCAGCCGCGTTCTCGCGATCGGCGAGCAGACGCGCCTGCTCGTCGGTTGCTCCCTTCAACGAAAGCACGTAAACCGAGGAGCCGGAGACCGAAGGGTCGCGCACCGAATCGGCATGCACGGAGACGAACAGCTGCGCCCCGGCCTCGCGCGCTCGCTTTATTCTTTGACGAAGCGTCAGAAAATAATCGCCTTCGCGAGTCATGATCGCGCGCATCCCGGGCTCGCGATTGATGCGCTCGGTCAGTTGGCGCGAGATGTCGAGCACCACATCCTTCTCGCGCGTGCCGCCCCGACCGATCGCGCCGGGATCCTGCCCACCGTGTCCCGCGTCGATGGCAACGATCACGTCACGCCCCTCCGCTGGCGGTGCGTGTTCGGTTTTCACGGGCTTGAGGGCGGCAGCGGCCGGCGTGGGGCTCGCCGTGGAGACGGCAAACTCGAAGCGCCGCTGCGCTGCACCGGCCGCCGGCCAATCGACGCGCGCTGCAGGGTCCAGTTCGAATACGAGACGCAGATCACCGTTCGCCTGCGGACCCCTGCGCACTGCACGTACTGCACCGCTCGGTGCGGGCAACTTCAGCGCCGCGCTCGCTGCGGTGCGCGGCAAATCGATGACCGCGCGCGAGGGGCTCTCGAGCAGGAAGAACGTGGGCGTCGACGCGTTTTTCAGCTCGACGATCAAGCGAGTGCTGTCGCCCGCAGGCTCGAGCCGCACGGACTGAAGTTGGTTGCCCGGTGCGGGCGCAGCCGAGGCCGGCGACGCGATAGTCATCAGCGCCAACAACGAGGCCGAGAGAGACAGCACCGACAAACGCCGGAAAAGCCGATTCATGAGGCGTAAATGTACCGAAAAATCACGTAATAATTCAACCAAAATCAACACTCTGGCAGAGAAATCAAGAAATTGATCCAAGCTTCGCCAGCCACGCCCTGCCGAGATCGCCGCGTCCCAGGATCTCGATCTGATGACCCGCTGCCTCGCCGCGCAGTCGGATCTCGAGATCGGCCCGTGGCAAGGCGTTACCGGCTCGTTCCGGCCACTCGATGAGCCAGAGCGCACCCGAACTGTCGTGGTCCGCCAGCCCCAAGGCGAGCACATCCTCGGGCGTGCTGAGGCGATAAAGATCGAGGTGCAGCACACTCCACGGATCCGCATGGTAATGCTCGAGCAAACTGAACGTGGGACTGCGCACCGTACCGAGCACGCCGAGCTCGCGCAGCAAGCCGCGCACGAGCGTGGTCTTGCCCGCGCCCAGATCGCCGCTCAGATGCACTCGCAGCGCCCTCGCAGGAGGTTCAGCTGGCAGGCTACGGGCGATTGCGGCGCCGATCTGCGCCGTGACCTGTTCGCTGGCCGAAAGCAGATTTCTTTGCTCGCTGCTCACGGTAACAAGATCACGATGAGCGGATCACGATGGGTAAGCACGCGCTGACTTCGCCCGCCAGCAACCCCCGATCAACACCCGCAGCGGCCGTATCGCCCGCCAACGCGTGCCAGAGCACGCCGATTCGGGCCGCCTCCGCGGTCGACAAACCCTGTCCGAGCAGCGCGGCGACGACGCCCGTCAGCACATCGCCCATGCCGGGCGCCGCCATCGCGGGGTTGCCTGCCGTGCACAGCCAAGATGGATGATCCGCTTGGTGATCACCGACGAGCGAGCCTGCACCCTTCAACACGATCGTCGCGGGGTAGCGTTCGCGCAAAGCCTGCAGCGCTCCCTGTCGATCGGCCTGCACAGCGGCGGCAGTGAGGCCGAGCAGACGCCCGGCTTCGCCTGGGTGAGGCGTGAGCACGCAGTCCGGCGGCAATACGCAGCCCTCACCAGCGCTGAGGCTCGCGAGCAGATTGAGCGCATCCGCGTCGATGACGGTCGGTCGTGCCGCAGCATGCGCTGCGGCCATTGCCAAGGTAAACACCCTGCGCGCCCACAGGGTCTGGCCGAGTCCGGGACCGATTGCCAGCACGTCAGCGACCGCGATCAGTTCCGCGATTTCTTTGTGATCGTTTCCATCGCCGACTTCGGCCGCTGCAGGGCCGATGGCCCGTACCATGAGCTCCGGGCAGCCCGCAGCGATCGGCACTGCCGAAGAAGCATGGCAGAGCACGGTCACGCGCCCCGCGCCAGCGCGCAGCGCCGCCTCGCCCGCGAGGCGTGCCGCACCCGGCATACCGGCACCGCCACCGATCACGAGTACGTGTCCCGCCTCGCCTTTGTGCGCCGCCCGCGCACGCGGCGCAAGGACTTGGCGCATCAAGGTCGGTTCGAGTGTGCGCAGCGCGGGCAACCCGGCTGCGCGCGCCACGGTGTGCGGATCTGCATCCAAGTCATCGAGCACGAGCTCACCGCTGCACAGCGGCCCCTGCTCGAGAAAAAGTCCCACCTTGTGCAGGATGAAGGTCACGGTGAGATCGGCGTGCACGGCAACGCCCCGCACCCTGCCCGTATCCGCGCACAAACCCGAAGGAATATCGAGTGCCACCACGGGTCGGCGTGCGCTGGGCGCCGCGCCTTGCTGTAGCCCGCTTTGCGTGGTCTTGATTAGCTTGATGTTGATTAATTTGATGATGACCGCGGCATCACCCCTCACGTCGTCAACCAGACCAATGCCGAGCAAGGCATCGATCAGCACGTCGCAACGCGCATACTCGCGGTCAAAGATTTCAGGCAGTGCACCGTCGTGATCCATGCCAGCGAGCACCGGCACACCCGCCGCAAGACACTCCGCCGCCGCACGTGCCGCATCGCCGCGCAATCGTTCAATCGGCGTGACGGCAATGACCCGCGGCGATAATCCCCGCGCCAGCGCGAAGCGAGCGAGCGCGTAGCCGTCGCCGCCGTTGTTGCCGGCACCACAAACGATCAGCAAATCGCGCGCAACCGGCCAGCGCGCCTGCAGCGCGCGCAGCGCGCCGCGGGCAGCCCGGCACATGAGCTCGTACCCAGCGATACCCGAAGCGATGAGCGCCGCATCGGCGGCACGCACCTGCGCGGCGCGATGCAGTGCAGCGCCCTGCGCCATCGCACCTTGCAGTATGGCGTCGCGATTTGTCGGGCCTTGATCGGTGACGGACATGACGGAGCGAGTATACGGGCGCCGATATACTTGCCGCATGTCACCGACCGATCTCACTGCCCTGCGCCGCGATCTCGATGCGCTCGCCGTGGACCTCGGCTTCTCGGCAATCGGCGTGGCCCATCTCGAACTCGCGGAGGATGAAGCCCATCTGCTGCGTTGGCTCGAGCAGGGTCGTCACGGCGCGATGCATTACATGGCTCGTCATGGCACGCGTCGCGCACGCCCCGCCGAGCTCAAGCCAGGTACGGTGTGCGCACTCAGCGTGCGACTCGATTATTGGCCTGCCGAAGCCGCCGACGCCCAAGCCGTGCTTGAGCAAGCCGAACTCGGCTACGTCTCGCGCTACGCCCTGGCGCGCGATTACCACAAGATCATGCGCAATGCGCTGCAGGATCTGGCCGACCGAATCGAGGCGCGCATCGGCACTTTCGGGTATCGGGTATTCGTGGATTCCGGGCCAGTCCTGGAAAAAGCGCTCGCTCGCAATGCGGGTCTCGGCTGGATCGGCAAGCACACCAACCTCATTGCGCGCGAAGCGGGCTCGTGGTTTTTTTTGGGCGAGATCTACACCGATTTGCCGCTGCCCGCGGATCCACCGGTCGGCGCGCATTGCGGCAGCTGCGAGGCCTGTATCCCCGCGTGCCCGACGGGCGCGATCACGGCACCCTGGCAACTCGATGCGCGCCGCTGCATCTCTTACCTGACGATCGAACTACCCGGATCGATCCCCGAAGAATTCAGGCCCCTGATCGGTAATCGGATTTATGGGTGCGATGATTGTCAGCTCGTCTGCCCATGGAACAAGTTTGCCCAAGCCGCGGCGCATCCCGACCTAAAAGCCGTGCGACACGGACTCGATCAGGCGACGCTGGTCGAACTCTTTGCGTGGAACGCCGAGGAATTCGAGTCGCGTCTGCGCGGCTCGGCGATTCGTCGCATCGGTCATGAAAGATGGCTGCGCAACATCGCCGTGGCACTTGGCAATCTGCCGCCTGGCAGCGCGATGGCAGCGCGCGCCGTGGAGGCGCTGCGTACGCGACTCGGTGACGACTCAGCTGTGGTGCGCGAGCATGTCGTGTGGGCGCTCGCGAGATTGGCAGCAGACTAGAGGCGCGTGCAGCGCTTGTTGTCGATAAGTCTTGCCTTGCCGAGACGCGCCGCGCACAACACCACGAGATCACTCTCGGAAATGCTCGGCTTGCGCAGGGTGTTGACGCTGACCGCACTGAAATAATCGACCGTAAATCCGTCGGCCGTCAACGCCGCACGCGCTTTTGATTCGAGCTGCATCATCTCGGAAAGCGACCCCTGCCCAAGCTCGATCGCCTCGGCGACCTTGCAGAGCTCTTCGTAAATGCGCGGCGCAAGAGCGCGTTCGTCGTCGCTAAGGTACTGATTGCGCGAACTCATGGCGAGCCCGTCGGTGGTGCGCACGGTGGGAGCACCCACGATGTTCACCGCAATTTTGAGTTCGTCGACCATGCGCCGAACGATCGCAAGCTGCTGGAAATCTTTCTCACCAAACACGGCCACATGCGGCTGTACGATGTTCAGCAGCCGATTGACAACGCTCGCGACCCCCTCGAAATGCCCCGGACGCGACTCGCCGCAAAGGATATCCGTGAGTCCCGGCACCTCGACCCGCACCGCGTTGAGCAGGCCGTTGGGATAGATCTCTTCGGCAACGGGCCGATAGAGCAGATCGCACTGCACCGAGCGCAACAAGTCCTCGTCTTTTTCGGGGGTGCGCGGGTAGTGGTTGAAATCTTCGTTGGGACCGAACTGCATCGGATTGACGAAGGCGCTGACGACGTAGTGACGCGTCACCTTACGCGCGAGGCGACAGAGCGCGAGGTGACCATCATGTAGATTGCCCATGGTCGGCACGAAACCGACCTTGCGTCCGGCGCTGCGCCACTCCAGGACTTTTTCACGAACTTCGGCAATCGTCGTCGCGATCTGCATAGCCGCGAAATATTACCCGAATATCAACCGAAACAATGCTCTGGCGCGGGATATGCGACCGATTTGACAGCGTTGACGTAGCGACGCAGCGCCTCGAGGTTATCGCCAGCACCCGCCATGCAATCGAGCACGAAGCGCGGCTTGCGTCCTGTCGTAATGCCGAGCACGTCGTACAGCACGAGAATCTGCCCATCGACCTCCGGCCCCGCACCGATACCGATGACCGGCACGCTCAGCGCCTCGGTGATGCGCCGTCCAAGCTCGCTCGGAATGCACTCGAGCAGAATCAGATCCGCGCCCGCGGACTCGAGACGCTTGGCGGATTCGATCATGCGCAAGGCGGAATCCTGCTCGCGACCCTGCACGCGAAACCCGCCAGTCTTGTGCACGGACTGGGGCTTGAGACCCAAATGGGCGCACACCGCGATATCGTGATTGGCCAAAAACTCCACGATGTCGATCTGCGATGGGCCGCTTTCGAGCTTGACGATCTCTGCACCGCCCTCCTGCATCAAGCGAACCGCATTGGCGAGGGCGACATCGCGAGTGGGATAACTCGCGAACGGCAAATCGGCCATCAGCATCGGTCGATGCAATCCACGCGAGACGGCGCGACAGTGGTAGACCATGTCGTCCATGGTGACCGGCACAGTGGTGTCGTGCCCTTGAATCACCATGCCGAGAGAATCACCGACCAAAACGACATCGACATTGGCTTCATCGACGAGCACCGCGAAGCTCGCGTCATAGCAAGTGATCGAGGCGATCTTTTCGCCGCTCGCTTTCATCTTCTCGAGCGTGGCGAGCGAGACCGGGGGACGCGTCGAGTCGCGCATCTGCAATTGCGTGTACATGGATCGGCTCCGAGCTTGATCAGATCGCCGCGTGACGCAGCGGGTTGAAATAGAGTCGGCCGCGCTTCATGCGCCGAATGACGCCCTGCAACTCGGTGAAGTCAGCCTCGTTGGCCACCGGGTCGATCGCTGCGGCATTGACGATCAGCAGCGGCGCGGCGTCGTAATCGTGAAAGAAACGCGCATAGGCTTCGTTGAGTTTTTCGAGATACGCGCGCTCGATGAGTTGTTCGGCCTTGATGCGTCGTCGCCCGATCCGCTCGAGCAACACATCGACCGGCGCCTGCAAATAAATCACGAGATCGGGCGTTGGCGGATCGACGACCATACGCGAATAAATCTGCTCGTATAAACCGTATTCGGCCTCATCAAGAATCACGCGGGCAAACAAGCGGTCCTTTTCGAGCAGATAGTCGGCGATGCGAACCGAGGCAAAGAGATCTTCCTGCCGCAGCGCCGCCAGTTGCTGCACACGCTGGAACAAAAAATGCAGCTGCGCCGGCAACGCGGCGCCCACCGGGTCACGATAGAAGCGCTCAAGGAAGGGATTGGTGTCGGCTTGCTCGAGCACAAGCTCGCCGCCCAGCGAATCGGCCAAACGCCGCGCCAACGAGGTCTTGCCCACACCGATGGGGCCTTCGACAACGATGTAACGATGGACTACGGATTCGGACATGGTCAATCGATTCGCTGCAGGCCGCGATCCGCGACCCGGGATGCAAGGTCGACGACCCTGCCCATGCCCGGGATCTGCAAGGCCGCGGCAATGTCTCGAAGAGGATACAGAACGAAATCACGCTCCGGTATCCCGCCATGCGGCAGTACGAGATCGTCCTCCGCGAGGCGAGTCTCGCCGTGCACCAGCAAGTCGAGATCGATCTCGCGCGGGCCCCAGCGCACCCGGCCTTCTCGCCGTCCAAGCGCGACCTCGATCGCACGCAGGTGCTGCAAAAGTTGGCGTGGCTCGAGTTGCGTGAGCAGCCCCGCCACAGCGTTCAAAAAATCGTCCTGCGCCACGGGACCAAAGGGTCGGCTGCGGTAATACGGCGACACAGTGACGAGTCTTGACTGCGGCAGGACCGCCAGTCGATCGACCGCGGCACGAAGCATCTGCCGCGAGTCACCAAGGTTACTGCCGAGCCCGATGTAGGCGGGCTGCCAGATCAGAGGGTGATCGTCGGGTCCCTGCACGCGAGATCGGCGCCGCCGCGAAGGAGCGAGCTCAGCTCGACGGACTACGCGGCCGACCGCTGCGCCCGCCACGGCGACCCCGCCGACGTGAGCTCGGACCGCGGCGCGCGGATCGCCCCTCGCCCGCCGGTGCGCTGCGACCGAGCGCCTCGCTGATCGCGGCGCGCTGCTCGGGGCTCGCCGACTGCAAACGATTCCACCAGTCGACGAGGGCGCGATCGGCCATGCCGAACTCGGCGCGCAACTGCAGCAAATCAAACGCTGCGCGAAAGCGCGGATGCTCGAGCGTGCGCAGTGCGCGGCGACCCCGCGGCGCCTCGAGACGCGGTTGCAGCGCAAACATGTCGCGCACGCCGAGAATGAAGCGACGATGCACGGCAACGCGCCGATAAATGTCGCGCATCACCGAGTCGACCGCATCGAGAATGGTGCCGATCTCCTGCCACTCGCTGCGCGGCCGCTGCTCGATGGCGAGCCCGATCGGTCCATACAGCAGCAAGGCAAACAAGAACGAAGGCGTGACCGGTCGATCCGCCCTCACCCGTGCATCCGTGTTGGCGAGACCTTGGATGAGCATACGCTCGGGCGCACTGTCCGGATGCTTGCGTGCAAAAGCAGCAACGCTCGGCAGCAACACCTCGAGCAGCCCGCGATCGCGCAGGACGCGATAACTGTCGGCGCCGTGCCCCGTCAAAAAAAGCTTCAGCGTCTCATCGAAAAGACGCGCCGGCGGCACGCCCTCGAGCAAATCGCGCAGACGCGCAATCGGCTCCGCCGTTGCGGCCTCGATGTGAAAACCGAGTTTTGCCTCGAAGCGTGCGGCGCGCAGCATGCGCACCGGATCTTCGCGATAGCGTGTCTCGGGATCGCCGATCAAGCGCAAGCGCTTGGCCTTGATGTCCGCGAAGCCATCGCAGTAATCCCAGACCGAGAAATCCGCGATGTTGTAGTAAAGCGCATTGCAGGTGAAATCGCGCCGCCAGACATCATCATCGATCGTGCCGTACACGTTGTCGCGCAGGATGCGGCCGCTGTCGTCGACCACTCGCTCGAGCGACTCGTCGAAATCGTGCACATCGCGCGAGTCGAGCACCGGACCGTCGTCCACGAGGTCGGCCGGATCGTCCCCATCATCGACGGCTCCCTCACCGGCTTCGAGATCGAGCTCATCATCGACGGCGTCCAACACGGGCTCATCGCCCTGCGACGGCGCTCCCGAGGCACGGAAAGTTGCCACTTCGATGATCTCGCGACCGAAGAATACATGCGCCAGCCGAAAGCGACGGCCGACGAGGCGGCAATTGCGAAAAAGACGCTTGACCTGCTCGGGCAGCGCATTGGTGGCGACGTCGAAATCCTTGGGCTCGAGACCGAGCGTGAGATCGCGCACGCAACCGCCCACGAGGTAGGCCTCGAAGCCGGCCTCGCGCAGTCGATACAGCACGCGCAACGCCTCAGGGGCGATCTTCGAGCGCGAGATCGGATGCGAGTCGCGGGGAATGATGTGGGCGAGTCGGGGGGCGGCCTCAGGTGAGGCGTGAGTAGGATTCAATGCTGTATCTGTCCGCTGTAAGGTTCTGGCCGCTTGAGCAAACGGGGCGGACGCCTATAATACCGCGCCTTCACCGCCTGTATCCGGCCCAACGCTCCTTTCGTCTAGAGGCCCAGGACATAGCCCTCTCAAGGCTGTAACACGGGTTCGAATCCCGTAAGGAGCGCCATCATCCAGCGGGTTTGTTGCCTCTCGCCTGCTTGCGGCGACGTCTCTTGCACCCTACCCTCGGTCGATTATGGACTCTGACCAGCTGAAGGCCATCCTCGCGAGCCCCAGCTACCGCCTTGCCGAGGACGACGGGGACTTTCTCGAGAGCGATCATGCGCGCGCCTTTCGTCTCGCGCTGGAATTTCATCGCACCGACACGTATCTGCGGGCCTACGGCATCGAGAGCACCGTGGTGGCGTTCGGCAGTGCGCGAATTCCGCCGCCCGAGTCACCGCGGGCAACGGCGCTACACAAGCATTATTACGAGGAGGCGCGGCGCTTCGGTTACGACGTCAGCCGCGGCGCGCAGCATTCACCGGGTTGCCATCGTCTCGTGATCGCGACCGGCGGCGGACCCGGATTGATGGAAGCCGCCAATCGCGGGGCGAGCGAGGCCGGTGCACCGACGGTCGGCTTCAATATCCGCCTGCCTCACGAACAATTCCCGAATCCCTACATCACGCCGGGACTCGCCTTTCAGTTTCGTTACTTCGCGTTGCGCAAGATGCACTTCATGTTTCGCGCGCGCGCGCTGGTCGCACTGCCGGGCGGTTTCGGCACGCTTGATGAGGTCTACGAGGCGCTCAATCTGGTCTCGACACGCACGATCTCGCCCATTCCGATCGTGCTCGTGGGCAAAGATTATTGGGATCGGGTCGTACCGCTCGACATGCTCGTCGAGGAAGGCTTCATTGCGGAAACCGATCGCTCGCTCGTGCACTATGCCGAGAGCGGTGCCGCGGCCGCCCGCTTCGTGCTCGAACACTGTGGTTGCGACGCATCGCCGCCGCCCGGTGGCCCGTGAAGACCACTCCGTGACGAACGCCTAGTACGAGCGCGGCAGGCCGAGCTCGTGTTCGGCGATGTAAGAAAGAATGAGATTGGTGGAGATCGGCGCCACCTGATAAAGCCGCGTCTCGCGGAACTTGCGCTCGATATCGTATTCGCAAGCGAAGCCGAATCCACCGTGCGTTTGCAGACAGGCGTTCGCCGCTTCCCAGGAAGCCTTGGCGGCGAGGTACTTCGCCATGTTGGCCTCGGCGCCGCAGGGCTTCTTCGCATCGTAAAGCTCACACGCCCGATAACGCATCAGGCTCGCCGCCTCGGTCTCGATGTAGCTTTCGGCGATCGGAAATTGCACACCCTGGTTCTTGCCGATCGGTCGGTCGAACACGACACGCTCATTGGCGTATTTGGTCGCTCGCTCGACGAACCAGTAGGCATCACCGATGCACTCGGCGGCGATCAGCACGCGCTCCGCGTTGAGGCCATCGAGAATATACCGAAACCCCTTGCCCTCTTCGCCAATGAGGTTCTCGGCCGGGATCTCGAGGTTGTCAAAGAAAAGCTCGTTGGTCTCATGATTGACCATGTTGGGGATCGGGCGCAGCGTGAGTCCCTTGCCGAGCGCTTCGCGAATGTCGACCAGAAACACCGAGAGTCCATCGGCTTTGCGCTGCACTTCGGCGAGCGGCGTCGTCCGAGCGAGCAGGACAATGAGATCGGAGTTCTGTACTCGCGACGTCCACACCTTTTGTCCGTTGATGACGTACCGGTCGCCCTTGCGCACCGCCGTGGTCTTGAGCTTGGTGGTGTCGGTACCCGTGGTCGGTTCCGTCACGGCCATCGATTGCATGCGCAGCGCGCCCGTGGCGATCTTGGGCAGAAAATTGTGGCGCTGGGCCTCGCTGCCGTAACGGACCAGCACGTTCATCACGTACATCTGCCCGTGGCAGGCGCCCGAGTTGCCGCCTGAGCGGTTGATCTCTTCCATGATCACCGAGGCCTCGGCAAGCGAGAGACCCGAACCGCCGTACTCCTGCGGGATGAGCGCCGCGAGCCAGCCCGCCTGCGTCAGCGCGCTCACGAACTCGGTGGGGTAACCCCGCTCGGCATCGATTTTGCGGAAATACTCGTCCGGAAACTGCGCACAGAGCGCGCGCACGGCAGAACGAATTTCCTCGAAACTTCCATCATCAGTCATCGACATGGATCACCCTCCGGACTGCAGGATACCGCGCTCGCGAAGCAGAGCGAGAACATGCTCTGCGGCCTCCTCCGCGCTGTAGCCAACGGTATCCAAACGCAACTCGGGTGCGGCCGGCGCTTCGTAAGGCGCATCGATGCCGGTGAAGTTCTTCAGCTCGCCGCGTCGCGCTTTGCGATAGAGCCCTTTGACATCGCGACGCTCGGCGATGTCGAGTGGCGTGTCCACATACACCTCGATGAACTCACCGTCCTCGAAGAGCGCTCGCGCCATTTGCCGTTCGGCGCGATACGGCGAGATGAAGGCTGTCAGCACGATGAGCCCAGCATCCACCATCAAGCGTGCGACCTCACCGATGCGACGGATGTTCTCGACGCGATCCGCCGCGGTAAAGCCGAGATCGCGGTTGAGCCCATGACGCACGTTGTCGCCATCGAGCAAATAGCTGTGACGCCCGAGCGCGAGAAGTTTTTTCTCTAGCGCATTGGCAATGGTCGACTTGCCCGAGCCCGAGAGTCCCGTAAACCAGACGACGACGGGACGCTGCTGCTTGAGCGCGGCGCGCGCTGCCTTGTCGACGCTCACCGCCTGGCGATGGATGTTGCTCGCACGGCGCAGCGCGAAATGAATCATGCCGGCACCGACGGTCTCGTTGGTCAGCCGATCGATGACGATGAAGCCGCCGGTCTCGCGATTGACGGCATACGGATCGAAGGCGATCAGCCGATCGAGCGCCACATTGCAGACGCCGATTTCATTGAGCTCGAGTTGCTTGGCGGCGAGCTCCTCAAGCGTATTGACGTTGACGCGGTGTTTCGGCGCGGCAAACACGGCGCCGGTCGTACGGGTCGTGGACTTGAGCAGATACGAGCGCCCGGGCAGCATCGGCTCATCGTGCATCCACACGAGCGTAGTCTCGAACTGATCCGCGGTCTCCGCGGGATCCGCGGCCGCGGCGATGAGATCGCCACGCGAGATATCGACCTCATCCGTGAGCGTGAGCGTCACCGACTGACCGGCGACGGCGAGCGGCAGATCGCCATCGGCGGTGACGATGCGCTCGATCGTGCTCTCGCGCCCCGAGGGCAGCACGCGCACGCGCTCGCCCGGGCGAACGACGCCCCCGGCGAGCGTGCCGGCAAAACCACGAAAATCCTGATTCGGGCGATTGACCCATTGCACAGGAAAGCGCAACGGGCCGCGGTCGCGGTACGTGGTGTCCACCTCGACGGTTTCGAGATAGCCCATCAGGGTCGGCCCGCGATACCACCTCATCCGGGGACTGGGTGCGATGATGTTGTCGCCTTGCAGCGCAGAGACCGGTACGGCCGCGACGTCCTCAAGTCCCAATCGATTCGCGAAGCCCTGATAGTCGGCGACGATCTTGTCGAAGGTCGACTGCGCGTAGCCCACGAGATCCATTTTGTTGACCGCGAGCACGAGCTTGCGGATGCCGAGCAGCTGCACGAGATAGGTATGGCGGCGGGTCTGCGTGAGCACACCTTTGCGCGCATCGATGAGAATCACGGCGACATCGGCGGTGGAGGCACCCGTCACCATATTGCGCGTGTACTGCTCGTGCCCCGGCGTATCGGCCACGATGTACTTGCGTCGCTCGGTCGAGAAAAAACGATACGCCACATCGATCGTGATGCCCTGCTCCCGCTCCGCGGCAAGCCCATCGACGAGCAGCGCGAAATCGATCGCCTCGCCCTGCGTACCCCACTTGCGACTGTCGGCTTCGATCGCACTCAACTGATCGTCGAACAGTATCTTCGACTCGTACAACAGCCGACCGATCAGCGTGCTCTTGCCGTCATCGACACTGCCACAGGTGATGAAGCGCAGCAGATCCTTGGCGTCCTCGGCCTGCAGCCAATCCCCGCCGTCGCTCTTCCCGTCATCAATCTTCTTGGTGCGCGCCATGTCAGAAGTACCCTTCCTGTTTCTTGCGCTCCATCGACGCCGGACCGTCGTGATCGATCAACCGGCCGTGTCGCTCGCTGGTGCGCGCACGAAAGATTTCTTCGATCACCTCGGGCAGCGACTCGGCCTCGCTCTCGACGGCCGCGGTCAAGGGATAACAACCGAGCGTACGAAAGCGCACTTTGCGCATCACCGGCACTTCGCCGGGCTGCAGCGGCATGCGCTCGTCATCCACCATGATGAGCGCACCGTTGCGCTCGACGACCGGCCGTTCACGCGCGAGATACAGCGGCACGATCGGCACGTTTTCGAGCAGGATGTACTGCCAGATATCGAGCTCGGTCCAGTTGGAGAGCGGAAAGACGCGGATCGACTCGTCCGGCTTCTTGCGCGCGTTGTAGAGGTTCCAGAGCTCGGGGCGCTGATTCTTCGGATCCCAGCGATGCTGCGCCGTACGAAACGAAAACACCCGCTCCTTGGCGCGCGATTTTTCCTCGTCTCGTCGCGCTCCACCAAAGGCGATGTCGAAGCGATGCGTATCAAGCGCCTGACGCAAGCCTTCGGTGTTCCAAAGATCCGCATGAATCTGCGAGCCGTGGGTGAAGGGATTGATACCGCGCCGCAACGCCTCGGGGTTGCGATGCACGATGAGCTGCATGCCGTAATCGCGCGCCACCTGCTCGCGCATCGCATACATATCGCGAAACTCCCAGGTGGTATCGACATGCAGCAGCGGAAACGGCGGCGGCGCCGGAAAGAACGCCTTGCGTGCGATATGCAGCATCGTCGCGCTGTCCTTGCCCGCCGTATAGAGCAGCACTGGCCGCTCGGCCTCGGCGATCACCTCGCGCATGATGTGGACGCTCTCGGCCTCGAGTCGCTGCAGATGAGTGGGTTTCACGGGTGGTCTTTGGCTCGGTGATGAATTCTTTGTTTGCTCGCCGGCTCGGCTGCGACGCGGCCATGCGCCCGGCGAACGCGGGGCGGCATGCAAGCGCAGCCCCAAGGCTTGCGCCTGCGCCAGCAGCGCGGGATGCGTAACGTCGATGCCATGCCAGAGCACGCCGCGAATCGCCGGCCAGTGGCCTGCGATACGCGCGAGAAAATCCAGCCATGTCTCGATCGCGAAGGGCCGCGCTGACGGCATCCAGGCGAGCGTGCCGCGCAGCGTCTGCGCAACGAGCAGACGCGCGGGCGTCGACTCACCCGGCATGCGCTCGCCATACCAGTCGCAGTACCACTCGCCACACCATATGAACTCGCCCGCCTGCCGACGCGTGCTGCGCAACAACGGCGTGAGGTAGTCGCGATGCCAGTCGGCAAGCACGGCATCGCGGGCGGCCTGCTCGGCCATCGTTGGCAGCGCCAAGCCCGCTCGGCCAAGCAGTCGACTCAAAGCCCGCCCATGCACCCGCTTGCCGTAACGGGTGTGCGCCAGGCTTGCGACCCGCGCGGCGTCCCACAATTCGCCGGACGATGGCTGCTCGTGCAGCACCTGTGAGACGAGGCCCTGCTCCTCATCACGTGATAACGCGCAATGACCAGCGGGACGACCCGGCGCGCGTACCTCGATCGCTGCCCAACCGCCACGGCGAAACGCGCGCACGGCGTTGATGACGGTGGGCGCGCTCAAGCCGGTGCTCACGGCGACCTCGGCGAGCGGCGTACCGGCCAGGCGCATGCGCACCGCCTGATGCCGCTGCTGTTGGCTCGAAGACGCTGGCGAATCCACCATCATGCGATCTAACCCTATGACCTGATTGACGAATGTTATGTCTATTAATTATTTAATTACAAGCTATAATCCGCTCCATGCCGCCCGATCTTCGCTTGCTGGAAGCTGTCGAGCAGATCGCCCACCACGCCGCCGAGGTGGTGCTGCGCATTTATCGCAGCGAATTCACGGTCGACACCAAGTCCGACGCCACCCCGGTCACCCTCGCCGATCAGCAAGCCGAGGCGCTCATCCTCGAAGGGTTGGCCTCGCTGGACGCGTCGATTCCCGTCGTGGCCGAGGAGTCGGTGGCTGCGGGACGTATCCCCGCCATCGATCCCGCCGGGCGTTTTTGGCTGGTGGATCCGCTCGATGGCACGCGCGAGTTCATCGACCGCAATGGAGAATTCACGGTCAACATCGCCTTGATCGAAGATGGCGCGCCGCGACTTGGCGTCGTACTCGCGCCGGCGCTCGGGCTCGCTTACTCGGGTCTTGTCGGGCACGGCGCCTGGCGCACCGAGGGCTCGACGCGCCATCCCATCCGCTGCCGCCCCATCCCGGAGTCCGGCCTTGCGGTGGTCGCCAGTCGCTCCCATGGCGATGAGCGCGCGCTCGACGCTTTTCTCGCCGGCCAGCGCGTTGCCTCGCGAGTCAATGCCGGCTCCTCTCTCAAGCTGTGTCTGCTTGCCGAGGGTCGCGCGGATTTTTACCCGCGACTCGGGCGGACCATGGAGTGGGATATCGCGGCGGGCCATGCCGTGCTTGCGGCGGCGGGCGGCAGCGTCTGCCGGATCGACGACGGCCACGCCCTGCGCTATGGCAAGGTGGGCTTCGAAAACCCGCATTTCGTGGCGCGCGGGCTGTGAGCGGGAGGGGATGGTGGGTCCTGCGCGATTCGAACGCGCGACCAACTGGTTAAAAGCCAGCTGCTCTACCGGCTGAGCTAAGGACCCGTGTCTGCTCGGAGGGCGCGGATTCTACACGTACCGCGTGGGATCAGGCACGCCCGCGGCGACGAATCCTTCGCGTCGCAGGCGGCAACTGTCGCACTGCCCGCAAGCCCTGCCCAACTCATCCGCCTGATAGCAGGAGACGGTCAGCGCGTAGTCGACCCCGAGACGGCGTCCTTCGCGGATGATGTCCGCCTTGGAGAGATTCACGAGCGGCGCCTCGATACGCAGCGCCGCCCCCAATATCCCCGCCCGGGTACCGAGCCGCGCCACCTCGGCAAAGGCCGCGATGAACTCGGGGCGGCAGTCGGGATAGCCCGAATAATCGACGGCATTCACGCCGATGAAGATGGCCTCGGCCTCGAGAATCTCTGCCCATCCGAGTGCCAGCGCCAACATCAAAGTATTGCGTGCAGGCACATAGGTGATCGGGATGCCCGTGGTCGGCGCGGTCGGCACATCGAGCGCGGGATCCGTCAGCGCCGAGCCGCCGATCCCGGCGAGATCGACGCCCATCACGCGATGTTCGTGCGCGCCGAGCGCCACAGCGATCCGCGCCGCGGCCGCGAGTTCAGCCGAGTGACGCTGCCCGTAATGCACCGAGAGGGCATGGACCTCGAAGCCCTGCTCGCGCGCGAGCGCAAGCACCGTGGCCGAATCGAGCCCGCCCGACAACAAGATCACGGCGCGGCGCGGCCTTCCCGCCTTGTCGGCAACGGCGCTCATCGCCCGGGCACATCGCCCCAAAGATATTTGTGCAGCTGGATCTGGAAGCGTACCGGCAAGCGATCTTCGAGCACCCAGTCGGCGAGTTCGCGCGCAGCGAGCTGCGCATGACTCGGCGAGAACAGCACCGTGCAGCGGCGCGCGAGATCCCGCTCGCGCAGCTGCGTCCGACTCCATTCGTAGTCCGCTCTATCGGTGATCACGAACTTGATGAGATCGGTGGACGAGAGCCACTCGAGCTCGACGTAGCGATTGCGCGCTTCTTCGCCCGAACCCGGCGTCTTGAGGTCGACAACCTTGATGACACGCGAATCGACTCGCTCGAGCGGCATGGCACCGCTCGTCTCGAGCGAAACGCGATAACCGGCATCGCACAGCGCCGTCATAAGGTCGAACACCGCGGGCTGCGCGAGCGGCTCGCCCCCTGTCACGCAGACATGCGTCGCCTCGAGTTCGCGTACGCGCGCGAGGATTTCATCGAGCGGCCACCATTGGCCGCCATGAAAGGCATAAGCCGTATCGCAGTATTGGCAGCGCAGCGGGCAGCCCGTCAGGCGCACAAAGATTGTGGGAATGCCGACGCTGTCCGCCTCACCTTGAAGCGAGCGGAAAATCTCCGTCAGCTTGAGTCGCGGCATCGCAGCCATCATTCAGCGCATTCGGGCGAGCTGTTCGCGTGCGAGCCGCGCGGCATCGTTCTGCGGGTAGCGGCGAATGACCTCATTGAGCGTCGCGCGTGCCGCCTCGGTGCGATCGAGTTCGGACTCCGCCAAACCTTTTTTGAGCAACGCGTCGGGCGCTTTTGAGGTGTCGGGTGAGCTCGTACCCACCGCCGCGAACGCCTCGATGGCCTTCGCGTAATCGCGCGTCACGTAATGCGCCTGGCCAAGCCAGTACTGCGCGTTGTCGGCGAGCGGATGCGAGGGGAATCGAACGAGAAAATCCGCCATGCCGGCGATTGCCTCGGGATACTTTGCCGCCTTGAGTGCATCAAAGGCTCGCCCGTAAACGACCTCGGCGGACTCGGCGGGCGGGGTCACGGGCGCAGGCACGACCGGGAGCGGCGTGACGGGCGGCGAAGTGATCGGTGATGACGCCATCGCTGCAGGCGACACCGCAGGATCCGTTGCGGCAGGCGCCGAGCTATCGAGGGTCGGGACGGCCGCAGTAGCCGCCGCGGCGGTTGCCATCGCGCTCATGCGCGACTCGAGTGCAGCGATGCGCCGATCGAAATCGGCCGCGAGATCCCGTTGCTGCTGCCGCAGCGATTCGTTTTCGCGCTGCAGCAACTCGAGATCACCGCGCAGGCTACGCGCCTCGGCCTCGAGCGTATCGAGGCGCTGCGATAATTCGACGAGCGCCTGTCCACGCACGGTTTCTTCGAGCTGGCCCACGCGCAAATCGAGGTCATCGAGACGCGCACGCGTTGATTGCGCCGCCACGGGCAACGCAATCAACGCGAAGAGGGCTGCGCAGAGCGCGCGGCGCACGATCAATCAGCCTTCAGAGTAGATGAGCTCGACGCGACGATTTTTGGCGAACGCCGACTCGTCATCGCCGGCCTCGGCAGGACGCTCCTCACCATAGCTCACCGTGGCGAGGCGCGACTCTGCAACGCCCTGCAAGCCGAGGGCTCGACGCACGGCCTGAGCGCGGCGCTCACCGAGACCGATGTTGTATTCGCGGGTACCACGTTCGTCGGTGTGACCCTCGAGTCTGACGCGAAGATTGGAGCGGCTCGCCATGAAACGCGCATGCGCCGCCAGCAATGCCTGATCGTCGTTGCTCAGCGCATCGCTGTCGAACGCGAAGTAGATGATCGTGCGACCGGCCAATTCCGCCGGCAATACGACGGCCCGCCCATCCATCTCACCACCGACCTCACCCGCCGAGACGGCACCGGCAGAATCATCCGGCTGGGCGATTGCGGTGGCGGACGGCTCGGATTTCGCTGTCATCGAGCCCGAAGAATCGGTGACCGGTGGGGCGGACTTGCAACCGACCAGCAAGCCAAGCACGAGAGCGGCGACGAGAATGTTTCGAGTCATGAGTCAAGGTCTCCCAAATTTGCGGAAATTATCGCACGACCGCGCCTAGCCGAAATCGTCACGGCAGAAATGGCCCCCAAGCGGGTTCACGCACATCCCCTCGTGCCGATTGCAGGCGCTGCAGGATCAACCCGTCGACGCTCACCGTGGCGAGCACACCCTGAGCGCGCTCGCGCGCCGCAAAAATCAGCGTGCCGCCATCGGGTGAAAACCCCGGCGATTCATCCTGCCGACCTTTCGACAGTACACGCACCGTCCCGTTCCCGAGGTCTTGCACGGCAATGCGATACGCACTGCCCTCGCGCGTGACATGCGCCAACTGTCGGCCATCCGGGCTGATACGCGGTCGGGCGTTGTACGCACCCGTGAACGTGATGCGCTGCGGCCGAGCACCGACCTCGGGCGCCGCGCGATAAATCTGCGGACCACCGGCGCGATCCGAGGTGAAATAGAGTTGCGTGCCGTCAGGCGACCAGACAGGTTCGGTGTCGATCGCCGGGTGATCCGTCACGCGCAGCAATTCGCCGCTTGCGAGATCGAGTACGTGTACATCGAGGTTGCCACCCGCAGAGGAAAGCGTGAGCGCAAGCCGCCGCCCATCGGGTGACCACGCCGGCGCGTTGTTGATGCCCGCACGACCCGACACGCGACGTCGCTCTGCGGTGCGCACCTTTTGCACGTAGATTGCCGCGGCCCGCGTCTCGAATGACACATAAGCCAGCGACTCGCCATCGGGTGACCAGACCGGCGACATCAACGGCAAACGAGACTGCAGGATCACTCGCGAATTCTCGCCATCGGCATCGGCGACGATCAACTGATAACGCTGCGCCGGTGGCGCACCCTCGACCGACACATAAGCGATGCGCGTCGCAAAAGCGCTGCGCGCGCCAATGATGGTCTGATGGATTCGATCGCTGATGCGATGCGCGGCATTACGCCAGGCGGTGGGCGCGGCACTGATGCGTTCAACCAACAAGCGCTGCCCCGTGAGCAGATTGGTGAGCTCGTAGTTGAAGGTAATCCGACCATCCGCCCCGATCGAAGTGCGACCGATGACAAGGTAGTCAGAGGCGGTGCGCACCCCCACGCTGAAGCGGCCGCTGCGCGCGAGGTTTTGCCGTATTACGGTCGCCGTGGTCTGCGGATCGTCGGTGAAATCTTCGATGGCGATCGGAATCGGCGCCGTGACGCCCGAGGTGATATCGACCTGCAACTGCGCGACGACCCGCGGAGGTGCTAGCGCGACAAAGAAAAAAAGCAACGCACAGGTCAAAACGCGTGCGCTTGAGCTTGAGAATCGACAGCGAAGATCAATCATTGGGCCTGAACCTCAACTCGATGTTGCGCTCGAACAATGACGGCTCGGGCGGCGGCGGCAACGGCGAGGCGCGAAACACCGCCGCCTCAAGCGATTGTCTTACGGCGTCGTCGCCATTGCACTCCTTGACCTCGGCGCGCAGCACTGTTCCGCCTGGCGCTTGCGTCACGGCGACCCGACAGTCGAGCCCAGCGCGCGCCGAGGGCGGTCGAATCCACGCCCGCTGCACACGCGCCTGAATGGCAGCCGCCCATTGCGCAGAAAGACTCGCGGCGCGTGTCGCCGCCACGCGACGCGCCTCGGCGGCCTCGGCTTCGGCGAGCTCATCCGCGAGCGCGCGCTGCAGTGACTGTTCGCGCTCCTGACGGATCCGTGCGTCCTCGCTACGACGACGCTCTTCAGCCGCGAGTTCGTCGGCGAGGCGCTTCGCCTCGGCCCGTTGTTTGGCTTCGGCCTCGCGTTTCGCGTCCGCAGCCCGCTTGGCCTCCGCCTCGCGCTGTTTGGCTTCGGCCACGCGCTTGGCTTCGGCCACGCGCTTCGCGTCTGCTTCGCGCTTGGCCTCTGCCGCCAGCTTGATTGGATCGGGCTTCGGTGGTGGCGGTGGTGACGGCTCGACCTCGGTCGCAGGTTCAGGCGAAGGCGCGGGCTCAGCTACTGGCTCGGGCTCGGGTTCGGGCTCGGGCTCGGGTTCAGGCTGCGGCGGAACCGGCCGCGCACGCGACAACTGCCGGAATTCTTTGCCATCGACGACCACCGCCTCGATCGCGAGCGCGACGGGCTCCGGCGGCGCGCGATGCCAGTTCTGCGCACCGAGAACGACGATCAGAATCACGAGTCCTGCGTGCAGCGCGATCGACAGCAAATAGGGACGCAATCGTTCCATCAGCCTCGCCATGCGTCAGCCGCGCGGCCCCGCCTCACCGCCCTGCCCTCAACGCGCACCCGGCGTCGCCACAGGATCGGTCAGAAACCCAACCTTGGCGGCACCCGCACCCTGCAACAACACCATCGCCTCGACGACGCGCCCATAGGGCACGGCACGATCACCCTTCACGAACACCGGCAGCCCCGGCGCGCTGCGTAACACCGCGGCCACACGCGCCTCGACCAGACGGTCTTCGAGTGGCTCGGCAGGTCGATCACCGTCATTCAGATATAGCCGGCCGTCCCGATCGATGGAGAGCACGATCGGTGGTCGATTTTGCAACTCGCTGGGATCGATCGCCTCGGCGGCCGCGTCAGGCAGATCCACCTGCACGCCCTGCGTGAGCAAGGGCGCCGTCACCATGAAGATGATGAGCAGCACGAGCATCACGTCGATGTAGGGCACGACGTTCATTTCGCTGATCGGCCGACGATTGCGCCCAGTCTGCGCCATCTTTGCGATGCCTCAGCCGCTACTGCGCGTCGCGTGACGCTGCAGAATCGTCGAGAATTCTTCCATGAAGGCGTCGTAGCGCGCCTCGAGTCGCCACACCTGATCCGCGAAACGGTTGTAGGCGACCACCGCGGGAATCGCCGCAAAGAGGCCGATGGCGGTTGCGATCAGCGCCTCGGCAATACCGGGTGCCACGGTCGCAAGCGTTGCTTGTTGCACCGAGCCGAGACCGACAAACGCATGCATGATCCCCCAGACCGTTCCAAACAAGCCGACATAGGGACTCGTCGAGCCAACGGTGGCCAGACTCGAGAGACCTTTCTCGAGGTATTCGAGTTCCTTGATCTGCTGGGCCTTCATGGCACGGCGCGCGCCCTCGAGCAGCACCTCGGACGACTCGACCCCCTGCTGGCTGAGACGAGCGAACTCGCGGAATCCCGCCTGAAAAATGTGGTCGATGCCACGCGGCTGACCGCGTGCCTCGATGCTCTTGTAGAGCGCAGCGAGATCGCCACCGGACCAGAAATCGCGCTCGAAGCGCTCGAGGTTATCTTTGGCCCGGGCCAGCGACGCCCGCTTGCGAAACACGATGCTCCACGAATACACCGACGCACCGACCAGCAGCAACATCACGAGTTGTACGACGATGGTCGCTTCAAGGATCAATCGCAGAATCGACAGGTCATTCACGGCAAATACTCCCCGATACGCCGCGGTCGCAGCGTCTTGGCATCCACGCACACCACACGGACCTCGGCCTCAAGCAGAAGTTCGGTACCAGACTCACCCGGATTACCGCGCCAAATCTGCTGCGCAAAGCGGACCGTGGTGCGACCCTCCGGGCGCATCGCACACGTCACAACGAGCGAATCGTCGAGCCGTGCGGGCGCAAGGTAGGCAACCTTCACCTCGAGCACCATGAACTGCACACCGCGGACACTCGCCAACTCTTGCTGCGAGAGACCCTGACTGCGCAACCACTCGGTACGACAGCGCTCGAGAAACCGCAAGTAGTTGGCGTAATAGACGACACCGCCGGCATCCGTGTCTTCCCAGTACACCCGTACCGGCCAAAGAAATTCGCTCATGCCTCGCCCTCGAAGAGCGGCAGTCCGCCACCCGGACGCGGCGGGGGCACCAACCCAAAATGCTGATAGGCGGTACGGGTTGCAATGCGACCGCGGGCCGTACGCATCAAAAACCCTTGCTGGATAAGGAACGGCTCGATCACATCTTCGAGCGTGCCACGCTCCTCGCCGATCGCCGCGGCGAGGCTGTCGATACCGACCGGGCCACCATCGAATTTGTCGATGATGGTGGTCAGCAACTTGCGATCGAGCGTATCGAAACCCATCGGGTCGACCTCGAGCAGATCGAGCGCCGCCACGGCCAGCGTTGCGGTGATGGTGCCATCGCCCTTCACCTGCGCGTAGTCGCGCGCACGGCGCAACAGACGATTGGCGATGCGGGGCGTACCGCGCGAGCGCTCGGCGATGCGCTGTGCACCCTCGGGCGCGAGCGGAACACCGAGAATGCCCGCGGAGCGCTGCACGATGCTCCCGAGATCGGCAACGTCATAGAATTCGAGCCGCTGCACAATGCCGAAACGATCGCGCAACGGCGAGGTCAGCAAGCCCGCACGCGTTGTGGCGCCCACCAGCGTGAAAGGCGGCAAAGAAAGCTTGATCGAACGCGCTGCCGGGCCCTCGCCGATCATGATGTCGAGCTGATAGTCCTCCATCGCGGGATAGAGCACCTCTTCGACCACCGGCGAGAGCCGATGGATTTCATCGACGAACAGCACATCGCGCGGCTGCAGATTGGTCAGGATCGCCGCAAGATCACCGGGCCGCTCGAGCACGGGACCGGACGTCTGGCGCAGACTGACGCCGAGTTCGGCCGCAAGAATGTTGGCGAGCGTGGTCTTGCCGAGGCCCGGCGGACCGAAGATCAGCACATGATCGAGCGCCTCGCTGCGGGCGCGCGCCGCGCCGACGAAGATCTCGAGCTGTTCCTTGACGGGTCGCTGCCCGACGTAATCGGCGAGACGCTTCGGACGAATCGCCCGATCGATCGCCTCTTCTTCTCGAACACCGTCGGCACTGACGAGTCGCTCGGTCATCGCAGCGCTCCTTGCAAGGCACGGCGGATCAAATCTTCGGTCGTTGCAGCCGCGTCGCTGGCGTTCGATGTGCCCGCTGCCTTGATGAGCCGGCTCGCTTCGGCCGGTTTGTAACCGAGCGCCACGAGCGCAGCGAACGCTTCACCCTCGGCGCCGCCTGCCGCGCTCTCAGGGATGAATCCCGGTACGGCGGCAAGCTCATCGCCCGAGAGGCGATCACGCATCTCGATGACCAAGCGCTCAGCGGTCTTGCGGCCGACACCGGGAATACGCGTCAGCGCTGCCGTGTCGTTGCTCGATACGCAGGCGGCGAAGCCCTCAACGGTCGTACCCGACAGGATACCGAGTGCAATCTTTGGCCCGACGCCCGAGACCTTGAGCAAGTTGCGGAACAGTTGACGCTCGGCGGCCGTGGCAAAGCCGTACAGCACTTGAGCATCTTCGCGCACCACGAGGTGCGTCAGTAGCCGCACCTCTTCGCCAACGCCCGGCAAACCATAGAAGGTCGACATGGGCGCCTCGAGTTCATAGCCGACACCGCCGACCTCGAGCAGCAATTGCGGCGGCGCCTTGACCGCGATCCGTCCGCGCAATGAGCCAATCATGCGCTGACTCCGGCGCGGCGCGCGTCGACCTGATGGTCGATGAGCCCCGCGAGTCGTCGATGATGCGCATGGCAGAGTGCCACGGCCAGCGCGTCGGCGGCATCAGCCGTCAAGCGCCCGGACACCGCGAGGACGGCCCTCATCATGTGTGCGATTTGCAACTTGTCGGCGCCACCGAAACCGACGGTGGCGAGCTTGATGGCACGCGGCGCGTACTCGGCGATCGGCAAGCCCGCAAGCGCCGCGAGTGCCGCACCACGCGCTTGTCCGAGCTTGAGGGCGCTGTCGACGTTGCGGTTGACGAAGACTTTCTCGATGGCGATTTCATGTGGCGCGTGCTCGGCGATCAATGCCTTGACGCCCTCGTGCAGGCGCGCAAGCCGATCCACCATGGGTAGCCCGTCGACCTCGAGCCGCCCGTGCACGATGCAGCGACAATCCGCACCGACGACATCGATGACGCCATAGCCGAGTCGCCTTGAGCCTGGGTCGATACCGAGAATGCGGCAGTGTGCTGCAGGATGAGTCGCAGGCCTCGAGGCGACCAATTCACCGGGCGAACGTGATGCGACGGACGGCGTCGCGCCTGCGTCCCGGGGAGCGTCGGGTTGATATGCGCGCCAGGACTTGGACCGATAACGCGGCATGCGCTCGCGACCCCGGAAATACGCCGAAAAATGACGTGGGTATGATACCCGGATTCGCGTGGCGCCGGCAGGCAAACGGAGCGCTCGGGCCGCGCCGTCGCCGACCAGGAAGCTCAGCCTCGATTTGGCATGTCGATGGCGCGCTTGTCAGCCGCGAGCGCCGCCTCGTGCAGCGCCTCCGACAGTGTCGGGTGCGCGTGGATGGTGCGCTGCAGATCCTCGGCGCTCGCCGAGTACTCCAGTGCGAGTACCGCCTCGGCAATCAGCTCACCGGCCATCGGGCCGATGATGTGTACGCCCAAGATCTGATCATCATCCTTGGCGACGATAACTTTGACGAAACCCTGACTCGATTCCATGGCCCGGGCACGACCACTCGCGAGAAAAGGAAAGCTGCCCACTTTGTACGCACGACCACTTGCCTTGACCTGCTCCTCGGTCTGCCCGACCCAAGCGATCTCGGGCGCGGTATAAATCACCGAGGGAATCGCCGCGTAATTGACGTGCGCATAGAGCCCGGCGATGCGATCGGCGACCGCAACACCCTCTTCCTTGCCCTTGTGCGCCAGCATGGGACCGCGGACGCAATCGCCCACCGCCCAGACATGCTCGGCGTCGGTGTGGCAATGCTCATCGACCTTGATGAAGCCGCGCTCGTCGAGTTCGACGCCCGTACCTTCGCCAAGCAGATTGCCGGTGTAGGGACGACGACCGATACACACAATAAGCTTGTCCACGGTCAATGATTGTGTCGCTCCCGCTGCATCGACGTAGCTCACCTCGACCGCACCCTTGCTCACCTTGGCACCGCTGACCTTGGCACCGAGGCGCAGATCAATGCCCTGCTTCTTGAAATGTTTGAGCGCTTCCTTGGCGAGCTGCTGGTCGGCCATCGCGAGAAAATCGGGCATTGCCTCGAGCACGACAACCTCGGCACCTAGGCGACGCCACACGCTGCCGAGCTCGAGGCCGATGACGCCTGCGCCGATCACGCCAAGCCGCTTCGGCACCGCCGCAAACTCCAGCGCACCCCAACTGTCGACGATGTGCTCCCCATCGAAAGGCGCGCTCTTCAACGCCATCGGCTGCGAGCCACTCGCGAGCACGACATGCTTCGCCGAGAACGTCTTGACACTGCCGTCATGGGCCGTGAACTCGACCACACGCCCCGCGAGCAACTTGCCATGCCCCTGCAGCGCAGTGACACCGGCGCCCTTGAGCAACTGCACGATGCCGCCCGTCATGGTCTTGACGATGCCGCCCTTGCGCTTCTGCATCGCGGCAACATCCATCGCCACCGGACCGGTCTTGATGCCGTGTGCTGCGAACTCGACCTGCGCTCGATGAAAAAGCTCGGACGATTCGAGCAGCGCCTTGGAAGGAATGCAGCCCGCGTTCAGACAGGTACCGCCAAACGCGGTGCTGCCGTCATAGTTTTTCCACTCGTCGATGCAGGCGACCTTGAGGCCGTTTTGTCCGGCACGAATTGCCGCCGGGTAACCCGCCGGACCGCCGCCAATGACGATGACGTCGAAATCAGCCATGTGCGTCACCCGCCCTCAAAGTCCGAGCAGCATGCGACCCGGATCCTCGAGCGCATCCTTGATCGCCACCAGAAACTGCACCGCCTCGCGACCATCGATGATGCGATGGTCATAGCTCACCGCGAGGTACATCATCGGGCGTACCACGATCTGGCCATTCACGACGACCGGACGCTCTTGAATTTTGTGCATACCGAGAATCGCGCTCTGCGGGGCGTTCACAATAGGCGTCGAAAGCAGCGATCCGAAAACGCCACCATTGGTGATGGTGAAGGTCCCGCCCTGTAGATCCTCGAGCGCAAGACCACCGGCGCGCGCGCGCGTACCGTAATCATTGATTCGTCGCTCGATCTCGGCAAAACCCAGCGCCTCGGCGTTGCGCAGCACCGGCACGACAAGCCCACGATCGGTGGAAACCGCGACGCCGATGTCATAGAACTCGTGATAGATGATGTCGCTGCCGTCGACAGCCGCATTCATCACCGGGAACTTGCGCAGCGCCTCGATGCTCGCCTTGACGAAGAACGACATGAAGCCGAGCTTCACACCGTGCTGCTTTTCGAATCGGTCCTTGTGACGCGCGCGCAATTCATTGACCGCGGTCAAATCGACTTCATTGAAGGTCGTGAGCAATGCCGCAGTCTGCTGCGCCTGCACGAGACGCTCGGCGATGCGCTGCCGCAGCCGCGTCATCGGCACGCGCTGCTCGGCACGCGGACCCGAGGGTGCCGCCACAGCGGGCGCGGCAACCACCGGACTCGGCGCGGGCGCCTTGCGCGTCGACGCCGCGGCCACCACATCCGACTTGGTCAAACGCCCATCACGACCCGAACCGGTGACCGCCGACGGATCGACACCCGTTTCTTCGACGACGCGGCGTACCGCGGGACTCAGCTTCTCGGCCGAGGCACCCTTGGCAGCAGCCGCAGGCGTCGCCGCCGCAGCGGCCGCCGGCGCAGCCTTGGCGGCGCTCACCTCAGCCGCGCCCGGCTCGAAAATCGCCAGCAGATCGCCGCTTTTGACGGTGGCACCCTGCTGCACCTTGTATTCTTTGATGACACCCGCCGCGGGTGCCGGCACCTCAAGCACGACCTTGTCGGTCTCGAGATCAGCGAGGTTTTCATCGCGGCTCACGGCCTCTCCCGGCTGCTTGCGCCAGGCGACCAAGGTCGCATCGGCGACCGATTCGGGGAGTTGGGGAACGCGGATTTCCATGGTCATTTCGAGTGTTTCCTGATCAACGCTTGCGCCGTCCGCCAGTGGCGGCACGCGCAGGCTCTTCTTTGGCATCTGGGCTGACAGCGGGCACTTCGGCAAGACGCTTGGTGATCCGCGTATCGTGTTCTCGCGGCGGCGACTTGAGCGCGGCGTTCACGAGACCCGCCTGCTCGACATCGTGAATCTTGCCGATGCCCGTGGCGGGTGCCGCAGCGGGTGCGCGACCTGCATACAGCAAAGCGCGATCCGGTCCAAGCGGTCGCTCGAGACGATGGCGGATCTGGTACCACGCGCCCTGATTCTGCGGCTCTTCCTGACACCAGACGATTTCGCGGGCGTTCGGGTAGCGCGCAAGCACAGCGACGTATTCCTCGGCCGGAAACGGATAGATCTGCTCGAGACGAACGAGCGCCACGTCGTTTTGACCGGACGCACGACGCGCCCGCAGCAGATCGAAATAAACCTTGCCACTCGAGAAAACGACGCGCCGTACGCCCTCGCGCTCCACCGCATCAACTTCGTCGATGATGTTCTGGAATGAACCCTTAGCGAGTTCGTCGAGCGAAGACACCGACAGTTCATGACGCAGCAGACTTTTCGGCGTCATCACCACAAGCGGCTTGCGGAACTCGCGCAGCATCTGGCGACGCAGCATGTGGAACATCTGCGCCGGCGTCGATGGCACACAAACCGACATGTTCGCCTCGGCGCAGAGTTGCAGGAAGCGCTCGAGACGCGCCGACGAATGCTCGGGTCCCTGCCCCTCGTAACCATGCGGCAGGAACAGCGTGAGTCCGCAGAAGCGGCCCCACTTCGATTCACCGGAGCTGATGAACTGATCGATGATCACCTGTGCGCCGTTCGCAAAATCGCCGAACTGCGCCTCCCAGATGACGAGCACGCCGGGATCGGTCTGCGAATAACCGTACTCGAAAGCGAGCACGGCTTCCTCCGAAAGGACCGAATCGATCACTTCGAAGCGCGGCTGTCGCTCGGCGATGTGCTGCAACGGCACGTGGATCGCACCCGTGCTTTGTTCGTGCAAAACCGAGTGTCGATGGAAGAAGGTACCGCGTCCGGAGTCCTGCCCCGAGATGCGCACCGCATAGCCATCCTCGAGCAAGCTTGCGTAGGCGAGCGACTCGGCACAGCCCCAATCCAGCGGCAGCTCGCCCGCCACCATCTTGGCGCGATTGTTGATCACCTGCTGCACTCGCGGGTGCAGCACATGCCCCTGCGGCACGGCAACCAAGCGAGCACCGAGCGCATGCAGGCGCGCCTTGTCGACGGCGGAGCGAACAGGCGCTGCCCAATCGGCGCCGCGCATATAGGTGCTCCAGTCGACGGTGTACTTGTTGCCGATCATGCCAAGCGAGGCTTTGGCCTGCGGCCGGCCTTCATCGAGGCCCGCTCGATACTGTTCGACGAATCCGTCCGCCTCGAAGGGCGTGAGCACGCCATCGGCGACCAATCGATCGGCGTACAGCTTGCGCGTGGTCGGATGCTTGCGGATGACGTTGTACATCACCGGCTGCGTTGCCGCCGGCTCGTCCGCCTCGTTGTGACCGAGCCGTCGGTAACAGACGAGATCGATCACGACATCTTTGTGAAAGCGCTGGCGATATTGCATCGCGAGACGCGCCACGAACACCACGGCCTCGGGATCATCGCCGTTGACATGGAAAATCGGCGCCTCGAGCATCTTGGCGACGTCCGAGCAGTACATCGTCGAGCGCATGTCCTCGGGGCGCGAGGTAGTGAACCCCACCTGATTGTTGACCACGATGTGCAGCGTGCCGCCGGTGTAATAACCCCGCGCCTGCGAAAGCTGCATGGTCTCCATGACGACGCCCTGCCCGCCAAAGGCCGAGTCGCCGTGGATCAGACAGGGCACCACGCGCTCGCCGAGCGTATCGTTGCGACGCTCCTGACGCGCACGCACCGAGCCCTCGACGACCGGGTTCACCACTTCGAGGTGCGATGGGTTGAACGCGAGCCCCACGTGGACATTGCCGCCCGGAGCGCGTAGATCCGCCGAGAATCCCTTGTGATATTTGACGTCGCCCGAGCCTTTGATCTGCGAGGTGTCGTACTTGCCCTCGAACTCGGAGAACAACACCGAGGGCGCCTTGCCGAGCACATTGACGAGCACGTTCAAGCGGCCACGATGCGCCATGCCGATGACGAACTCTTCGACGCCAGCACCGCCTGCCGTCTGAATCAGGTCATCGAGCAGCGGGATGAGCGCGTCACCACCTTCCAGCGAGAAGCGTTTTTGACCGACGTATTTGGTGTGCAGATAGCGCTCGAGGCCCTCGGCCGCCGTCAGCTGCCAAAGAATGTTCTTACGCTCCTCGGCAGAGAACACATGATGCATGCGACCGGACTGGAACTGGTCCTGCAGCCACAGGCGCTCCTCGGTATTCGAGACGTGCGCAAACTCGGCACCGACCGAGCCGCAATACACATGCTCGAGCGTGGCAATGATTTCACGCAGCTTGGCCCGCCCCGGAACATTGTTGACTCGGCTACCGGTCAAAAACGGCGTGTCGAGATCAGCCTGAGTGAGTCCGAAGTATGAGAGATCGAGCACGCGTGGACGCTCGCGTTGCATGAGGCCGAGCGGATCGAGCTTGGCGACCAGATGTCCGCGATTCGCATAGATCTGCACCAGGCGCGACACGGCGCCTTGCTTGGCTCCCGCATCACCCTCGGGGGCTGCAGCCACGGCAACTCCGACCTGTCGCGCCGCCTGAGCGCGCGCAGCGATCGCATCCTGGATCGCCCGATGGGACGCCTCCGGTGCGGCAGGCCGCGGCAGCGAGGCGAAGTACTCGCGCCACGCGGGGCTCACCCCGGATGGGTCGGCCAGATACTGCTCGTAGAGTGATTCGACGTAGTCGGCGTTGCTGCCGTAAAGCGGAGAGGTAGCGAGCTGATCGCTGCGCGTGGCGCCCATGCGAAAGAAAACCCCCGAAACTCTGCAAAGAGCCCGCATTCTACCCGAATGAGGCACCGCGGCGCGGACGGGAATGTCACTTGGGGTGGCGCCCCCGGCCGGAGTTGAACCGACGACCTACCGCTTAGGAGGCGGTCGCTCTATCCACTGAGCTACGGGGGCAAGCCCCAAAGAGGGGTGGAATGGTGGAGCGGAGGAGGATCGAACTCCCGACCTTCGCATTGCGAACGCGACGCTCTCCCAGCTGAGCTACCGCCCCACACGAGGGCGGCGATTCTAGCACCCCGCCGCGCCACGTCGACCCCCCGCCGCGTCAATATCGCAGCACGCGCACCGCGGGTGGATCGAAACGATTGACCGAGACCAGGTAAAGCCCATCGAACTCGTCCTCATCGACACGGGTGACATAGCGCCCGCGACTGAGCTTCGCCAGCAACGCCGGTAGCGTATTCGAGTGTCCGATCACGACCACCGTCCGACCGCGGTGCCGCTCGAGCAGCCGCTCGGCGAGCTCGTCGACCTCGCGCCCCGGATACTCAATAAGTTTGATGCCGAGTCGCTCGGCGAGCGGTGTGCCGGTTTCGCGCGCGCGTCGGGTGTCACTCACGTAGATTGCGGCAACGCCGCTCTGCGCAAGCAGCCTCGCGAGACGTGCGGCCCGTTCGCGCCCCGCCGGTGACAATGACGGATCGACTTGCTCGGCGGATTTTTCGGCATGTCGCAACACCATCACTGTGGTGGTGCCGCCAAACCAATACGCCCCAAGCCGAAATGCGGCGAACAGCAGCACAACCGAGACCACCAGCACGATCGCACCCACCCATAGTGGTGCCAGAAAGGGCCGACGAGCGCGAGTGATGCCAGGAGGCTGCATGCACGCAGAGTGTAGCGCGTCGTTTATATTGTCCGTGTGAATCCCATCGTCTACGCCATCCCGGTGTTCATGCTCACCATCCTCGCCGAGGCGTGGGTGGCGCATCGACGTGGCATTGCGACTTACGACATTCCGGACGCTCTGACCAGCCTGAATTTCGGCATCCTCAGTCAGGTAGCGGGCGTATTCGTGCGGGTATTCACTTTCGGCATCTACGTCTGGGTGTTCGAGCACTGGCGGCTCGCCACATTGCCGGAGAACTCACTGTGGGTGTGGATCATTGCCCTGCTCGCCTATGATTTCATCTATTACTGGGTCCACCGCTTCGGCCACGAAGTGAATCTGATGTGGGCCGCGCATCAGGTTCATCACTCCTCCGAATACTTCAACCTGTCGACCGCCTTGCGGCAAACCGCCACGGGTGCGTTCGCCTCTTGGCCGTTCTATCTGCCGATGGCCCTCTGCGGCGTGCCGCCCATCGTGTTTGGCGCCGTCGCACTGATCGACCTGCTTTACCAGTATTGGGTGCATACCGAACTCGTGCGCAAACTCGGCTGGATCGACCGTGTCTTCGTGACCCCGTCGAACCACCGCGTGCATCACGGCCAAAATGATTACTGCATCGATCGCAACTACGGCGGCATCCTCATTCTTTGGGATCGCCTGTTCGGTACCTACGCGGAAGAACGCGATGCGGAGCCGGTGGTGTATGGCATCCGCAAGCCCCTCGCGAGCTACAACCCGGTCTGGGGAAACCTGCACGTCTATCGCGACCTTGCGATGAAATCTTTGACCGCTAGCTCATGGTCGACCGCACTCGCTCGTTGGTTCGAACCACCGAGCGGCCGCGGCGTTGTCCTGCCGCACCTCGATCCGCAAAGCGTGCGGCGTTTCGACACCGGCACCCCACGAGGCGTGCGCCGCTATGCCATCGGTCAGTACGCGCTGCTGGCGCTTGGCACGACCTGGTTTCTCGCGGTCGCCCCGCAACTGTCGCTCGTCGATCGCCTCATCGGCGCGGCGCTGATCGTGGTCTCGACACTCGGCATCGGCTGGATGCTGGAGGGGAGACGACATGCCATGGCGTTCGAGCTGCTGCGTTGTGCGCTCGTGCTAAGCGTCATCGCAATAGCCGTTGGCGGCGCCTAGCGCTCAACGTCGGGGTGGTAGGGGGGGGTAACGTCCCTGCAGCGCGCCGCTGTCGCAACTCGCTCGGCGTCACGCCAAATCGTTCGCGAAAAGCCTTGGTGAAGTTTGCTGCCGTCGAATAACCAAGAGTGTCACTGATCGCCGCGACCGTCATGTCGGTGCGCGCCGCGAATTCATAGGCCTGACGCAGCCGCTCCTCGCGCAACCAGCCAAATACGGGCTGGCCCAGAAAACCCTGAAAGCATTCGTTGAGACGGCGTCGGTTGGTGCCGACCAGACGCGCCAGCTGCTCAAGTGACGGCGGCGTGGCGATCGAGTCACGCAAGATTTTTTGCGCCGCCGTAACCAGGACCTCATCGAGACTGGTCACGCCCTGCTCCTCCCCTGCCGATGATTCCGCTGCCTCGGCTAGCGCGCTCCGTCGACGGGCGGCAAGCTCGAGATGCACGCCCACCCGAGCCAAGACCTCTTCGGCGGCGAAAGGCTTGGTGATGAAATCGACGCCGCCTGCCGCAAAGCCTTCGAGGCGCTCGCCGAGATCCGTGACCGCGGTCAAAAATATGATCGGTATCGCTGCTGTCTGCGGATTTGCCTTTAGACGACGACACACGGTATAGCCGTCCATGCGCGGCATGCGGATATCGAGCAAGATGAGACCCGGTTGCAGCACCAGCGCCTGCTGATAACCGCGCTCTCCGTCCCTGGCCACCGAAAAGCGCAGATCCCGCAGCGTCATCAACTCCATGAGCAGACGCAGATCAACGAGCGAATCGTCGATGATGAGTACATCGGCGCGCGAGGCCATCAGGGCGGTCTCGACTCGGCAAGGTGATTGAGCGTCACGAAATCAAGGTCGGTCGCCGCCTCCTCCACCCGGTCGGCAAAAACAGCACATTCGGGCACGCGATGTCGCAATCTTTGCGCCCACTCGACGATGGCCGTCAACTCGCCGAATTCGATCATCTCTTGCAACTCGGCGAGTTCTGCCGAGCCTGGCCGAAGCGACGGCGCCGATGGCAGCGCAGTCGCCGGCGCGCTTGCACGGATCCAGGTCACTGCGAGCAGATTGCCCAAGATGTGCAGAAACCCGGCGTGATCGAGCGGCTTGAGAAAACACGCTGCGAAGCGTCGCTCCATCGGCCAGAAATCTGGCGGCGACGGCGGCGCCGCAGAAATCAGCGCACACGGCACGGTCAGTTCTAGCTCGTGAACGCCCTCCAGCACTTTCCAACCGTCGCCTTCGGGCATGAACTGATCCGTCACCACGACATCGTAGCGTGCCCCACCGCGCAACATGCCCACGGCCTCGTTGCCGCCCTCCGCTTCATCGACCTCGAAGCCCACAGTGCGCAGCAAGTTCGTGACGATGGTGCGGCTTCCGACCTCATCATCGACGATCAGGACCCGACGCCGCGCACCTTCGTAACCAATCACCGCGCGCGAATCGTCCGCAAGTGCTGATCGCTCGGGAGATCGACCCTCGACCTCATCGACCAGAATGGAAAATTGGATCGTCGTGCCGCGCCCTAGCGCGCTGTCGAGTGTCAGTTCACCGCCCATGAGCCCAACCAATTGTCGCGCCACCGTGAGCCCCATCCCCGCACCCTTGCCGCCGTACCGGGCGCCGCGACCGACACGCGCGAAGGGTTCGAAAATCTTTGCCTGGTGCTCCTGCGCAATACCCTCACCGGTGTCGGCAACGACGAAGTGGATTCGCCAGCGTTGCTCGCCAACAGGCTCGACGCGGTAGTCGAGGCGGATCGTGCCATCCTGGGTATGACGGGCGGCATTCGAGAGCAGATTGTCGAGCACCTGTCGAAGACGCCCCGCATCGAGCCGCAGCTCGTTCGGGCACGCCTTCTCCACGGACGAGAGATCGCGCAGCTCTAAACGATTACGATTACGTATCGCCAGCACGCGCGCAACCGTGCCAATCGAGGCCATGAAGTCGGGTAACGAGACCGGCTCCTCGCGCAACTGCAGTGCACCGGACACACCGCGTGCGTAATCGAGGATCTCGTCCACCATGCCGAGGAGGTGCCGCCCGCTCTGCAGGATGCTCTTGAGCTCCGGTGAGTCCGGACCACCCGACTCACCGCTGCGCCGCTCGGGACGCATCAATAGTTGCGTATTGCCGAGCACAGTGTCGAGCGGCGTGCGCAACTCGTGACTCATCCTTGCAAGAAACGAGATCTGCGCAGCGGCGACCGTCTGCGCACTCGACAACTCGCGTTGAACCCGTCGTACGCGCTCGACGATAGCCATCATCACCAGCGTCGACACAATCATCGGTGCGATAGGCGAGATCAGCTCCTCGGTGAGCATCGGCGGCAACCGCAGCATCACGGACGGCAGCCGCAGTACACCAACCGTGCCCATGATCACGAAAACCATGACCACCCAATACCCGGTTTTCTCACCAAGTTGTGCGGTCCGCCAACTAGACCAAGCAAGCAGCAAGACGAGCGGCACGGCAAGTGACGACCAAAGCGTGGTACCCACGCGGTAGTCGATAGAAATTGTGTAAATCATGGCGATCAGCACGATGCCGGCCAGACCCTTTAACAGCCGACCACGGCGCGGCGCCGGCTGCACCGACAGGATGACGCGATCGACAAAACCGAAAAAACCGAGCAGGGAACACATTCCCCCAATGACCGTCATGGTGACCGGGAACGGCAACGTCTCGGGCCAAAAGTAACGCATCATGAAGCCCGTGCGCGTCGTCTCGATGATTGTTTCGCCAAGTAATCCGAGGCCCAACATGGCGTAGTGAGGCTCACGTGCAATCAGCGACATCAGCAGTGAAAACAGGATCACCAGCATCAGCGCGCCACCCGACAGAGCGAGCCAAATATCCGTCTCGATGCGGTGATGTCGATAGGCCGCCGGCACCCAGAGTGCGGTATCCAAGACCATCAGCGAAGTACTCTTTACCCGGATCAAAATATCCGTGTTGTCGCCGGGTGCGATGCTGACCGGCAGCACGCCGTAGCGTTGGGCGTTGTCGCTGCGCGTTGCCAGCGGTACGTCAAGGCCCACCGCATGAACACGCCAAGCGCCGTTCGCAGTGCGATATTGCAATTGGACCTCGGACAGCCGTTGGTGGCCGACCTCAACCCAGCGTTCGACAGTTTCCGCCGAAGAATTGCTCAGCCGCAGCCTCAACCATGCAGCGCGCGCTTCGAAACCCGGTCGGGCGTCCGCCGGGGTGAGCGGAGCCCAACGACAGGTCTCCGATCCCAACTGCTCGCGGCGCAGGTCACGGGGCGTAAAACACCACTCGATGTGCTCCCTCACGAACAGCCGCTCGCTGATCGCGCTGACGTCCGTCGCCGCAAACGATGGCCCGCCGAACCCTACGGCCAGCAAAAGCCCCCAGACCCAATACCAACGGAAGCACGCCCTCATGACGATCGCGAGTGAACCGTATTTCATTGCAATCTTGGATCGGTAATGCATCCGAAACGGAACTTTCGGTGCGGCGAGCAATGCGGAGGGTGCGGCAGGGAATGATGGCGCCGGACGGCGCCGTGGACAATGACTCGTATGAACACGCATACCACCGACGAAGACACCCTGTCCCACGACTCTGTCACGACGCTGCGGGCGGTGCCCCGCCGCGCTCGCCCTGCCTCGGCGCTCGCCGTTGAAGAGGAACTCTCGGCGATGCACCAATCTGCGCTGCGGATCCGCGGGGTACTGCACTTGTTGCAAGAGGCCCTGCAGAGCGGCAACGGTATCAGCGCCAAGTGGGCGCCGGCGGTTTGTGCACTCATCGATTCCGCTGAAAAAGACCTGACGGCGGTCGACAAGTCGCTCGACACCCTGGTCGACGCCCACTTGGACCGGCACCGCCGCTGAGGCCTTCACGGGGTCCGGATGCGCGGACGGCGGATCGGTTACGCTGCCGCACGATGCCCAACCCTCCTCGGCTCAATCCTCCTCGTCGTTGGCGTCGGGCCCTGCTCGGCGTTGGTGTCACTGCGATCGTCATGGGGCTCTTGCTCTATGCCCTGCGTGGTCCCATCGCCCTGCGTCTTGCCGAGCGCCAGATCGATCAACTCGCCGCCCTCGTCGACCCGATCGGCGCTCTCCCCGATGGCTTGCATGTCGGTTTGTGTGGCACGGGCTCACCCATGGTCGACGCCCGTCACGGCGGGCCCTGCACGGTCGTGATCGCGGGCCGACGGATGTTCGTCTTCGACGCCGGACCCGGCAGCGCAGCGGTGCTTTCACGCATGCACTTGAACCCTGGGCAGCTCGAGGCCGTGTTCCTGACCCACTTTCACTCCGATCATATCGGCGGACTCGCCGACCTTATGCTGCAGCGCTGGGTCGCCGCCTCGTCGCGGGAACCGCTACCTATCTTTGGACCGCCCGGGGTCACGCGGGTGATCGACGGGCTGGCCGAGGCCTTCGCGGCGGATCACGACTATCGCGTCCTGCATCATGGCGAGGCCATCGTGCCACCGGCGGGCGGTCGAGGCCTGGCGCGGGAGTTCACCCTCGGTGCTGACGGCCGCGCGATCCTGATCGAGACCCCCGAGCTGCAGCTGGTCGCTTTCGAGGTGGATCACGGACCTGTGAAGCCCGCCGTGGGTTATCGCATTGCCTACAAGGGACGCGTGGTGGTGCTGAGCGGCGATACGGTCGCGAGCGCCGCGGTCGAGCGCGAAGCTCAAGGCGTCGACCTGCTGATCCACGAGGGCCTGTCCCCTAGGCTCGTGAAATTGATGGAGAGCGGTTTTGCCAAACACGCACGCCTGTCCTATGCGCAAGTCATGGCCGATATCCGCAACTACCACACCGCACCCGAAGACGCCGCGGCTATCGCCGCACGCGCGGGCGTAAAAATGCTGGTGTTCAACCATATCGTGCCGCCGCTGCCGGTGGATGCACTCGAATCCGCGTTCCTCGGCGAGGCTCGAGAGCGCTTCGCCGGTCCGATCCGGGTCGGCGTCGATGGCGACTGGTTCACCCTGCCCGCCGGCTCGACGGCGATCGTCGATCGCCGCTGATTGCGACGCACGCACGCCATGAGCCTTCCTTGAGTACCTTGCGCAGCACACTCGGACGGGCGGCAGCTCGCCTCGTCACGAGCGAGCGACGCCAAAGATTTCAGCGCCTGCTGTACGGAGCGCATCGACGACTCGCAGCCCGACCCGCGGTGGTGCATTACTTTCACCAGTTCGACGATCCCTACAGCCAGCTCGCCGCAACGCAACTCGAAGCGCTGCAGCAGCGGTATCGCATCGCGCTGCGCTGTCATCCTGTGCCGCCGCCGGATGCACGGGCCGCGCCGCAGGCGGCAGCGCTCGCCGCCTGGTCACGGCGCGATGCCACGCGCTGGGCGACTCACTTTGGGCTCTCCGTACCTACCATTCGCGAATCCCCGCCGATTGCCGCCAACTCCCCCGCCGATCTTGAACGTGGCCAACGATTGCGCACGCGGCTCGGCCATTATCTCGGGGGGATGTTTTATTTTGAGGGTGAATGGTACTGGGGCCTCGATCGTCTGCACTATCTCGAAGCACGACTCTGCGCTGCCGGACTCGCCCGCCGTGCGATGGGCGTCGCGATGCCGCCGCTGTTCCCGCCGCCTGCGCTGCAGTGGCGAGCTCTGTCGCCTGCGACCGCGCGGCCGGTCCTGCATTTCTTTTGCTCACTGCGCAGCCCCTACACTTGGCTTGCGGTGGAACGCGTCTGCCGACTCGCCAAGCATTACGGCGCCGAACTGCGCTTCGACTATCTGCTGCCCATGGTCATGCGCGGCTTACCGGTGCCTTGGATCAAGCGTCGATACATCCTGCTCGACACCAAGCGCGAGGCCACTCGCCTCGGTCTGCCGTTCGGCGATATCGTCGACCCGGTCGGCCTGCCCACTGAGCGCGGCCTCGCGGTGTTGCAGCGGGCCATCGAACTCGGTTGCGGCGAGGCGTTCCTTCGCTCGTTTCTGTGTGGCGTATTCGCCGAAGGTATCGACGCAGGCTCCGCTGCGGGGCTGGCCTTGCTTGCCGAACGCGCCGGCCTCGCCGATGTCGATGTCGAGCATGCCCTTGCCGGCACGCATTGGCGCGCGATTGCCGAGGGTCATCGCTCGGACCTCGCGGGTCATGGCCTCTGGGGCGTACCCTCGTTCCAAGTCGAAGGATTCCCGGCGGTTTGGGGACAAGATAGGCTCTGGATGGTGGAAGAGGACCTGATCACCGCGCATCAGCGCACCACGCAACCTACTCGGGGCGCCTGATGCAAATGAGCCGCGTGTCAAAGATTTTGCTGGCGATGCTCGCACTCGCTGCGCTGCTGCTCATCGGCTTTCGTGCGCTCGGCGGCAGCTTCGGCCTCTCGCTACTCTATGTGCGGTACGTGATGCGCGAGGAGAGCGCGCCCTATCGCGACATCGCTTGGCAGCAGGGACCGACGAGCGCCGCAATGCCTCCTCGCGCCTTGAATCCCGACGTCCCGCGCCACTCGAATATCGTCCAGCCGAATATCGTGCTGATCGTGGTGGACGATCTGGGCTACGCCGATCTCACAGCACACGGCCCCGGACTCGCCGACGGCCAAGTGCCCACCCCGAGCATCGACAGTATTGCCGAAGGTGGCGTGAATTTTGCGGTGGGCTATTCGGCCAACGCGACCTGCGCGCCCTCGCGCGCCGCGATCATGACCGGCCGCTACCCTACGCGCTCGGGCTACGAGTACACACCCACCGCACCGCGCTTCATGAAGATCGTGACTTCGGCGTCGCGCGGCAAGGACACCGAGGATCGGGCGCTTTATTTCGCCGACCGTGAACGCGGTCAACTGCCCTTCGAGCAGATGGGCCTACCGACCAGCGAGATCACGCTCGGCCAACTGCTGCAGGGTGTGGGCTATCACACGGTGCACATCGGCAAATGGCACCTCGGCGAAACGCCCGAATTTCGCGCCAGTGCGCGCGGCTTTCATGAATCTTTGAGTTTGCAGTACGGCGCCTCGATGTACCTGCCGGAAGATGACCCGCGAGTCGTCAACGCCACCACCGATCTCAACCCTCTTGATCGTTTCCTCTGGGCTGCAGGCGCCTGGGGCGTGCGTTACAACGACGGCGAGGTTTTCCAACCCGATCGATATCTGACCGACTACTTCACCGATCAGGCAATCGAGGTCATCGACGCCAACCGCCACCGCCCCTTCTTTTTGCATCTGGCCTACAACGCGCCGCATACGCCCCTGCAGGCCACTCGTGAGGATTACGCGGCACTGCCTTTCATCGAGGATCACACGCTGCGTGTCTATGCAGCGATGATCCGCTCGCTCGACCGGGGCATCGGACGAGTTCTTGCGGCGCTGCGTGAGCGCGGTCTCGAGGACAACACGCTCGTGCTCTTCACGAGTGACAACGGAGCGCCGCACTACATCAGTCTTGGCGCCCGCAATGCGCCGTTCCGCGGCTGGAAGGCCACCTATTTCGAGGGTGGCATACGCGTGCCGCTTTTCATGCGCTGGCCTGCCGGTTTGCCACAGGGCAAGACCGTATCCGGCCCTGCGGTGCACTTTGATCTTTTTGCCACGGCTGCCGCAGCGGCGGGTGCGCCCCTACCGAAGGATCGGGTGATCGACGGCGTCGATCTTCTACCCTTCGCGCGTGGCGAGCGCAGCGGCACACCCCATGAGCGTATTTTTTGGCGCACGGATCGTTACCTGACGCTGCGCGAAGGCGACTGGAAACTGCAATCGACGCAATTGCCCCGCACGGACCGACTCCATGACCTCGCGACCGATCCGCTCGAACAACGCAATCTCGCCGCGACGCAAGCCGAGCGACTGCGGGCCATGAAGGCAACGCTTGCGCGCTTCGATGCCGAGCAAGCGAAACCCCTCTGGCAGTCTCTTGGCGCCATGTATGTACCCATCGATCGCACGCTCAAAGAAAAACCGGCGCCGGGCGAAGACTATATCTACTTCTCGAACTGATGACGTGAGCAGCCCGCGCGCATGAATGGCGATCGCTACACGCTGCATGGCTGGCACCTCTCCTATTTTTCGGCCAAGGTGCGGTGTTATCTCGCACACAAGGGCGTGCCGTTCGACGACAAAGCGATCGATCTGTGGACCCTGATGGTCACCGTCCGTCGTCGGACCGGAGTGGTGGTGATGCCGGTGCTGCGTACGCCCGAGGATCGGTGGCTGCAGGACTCGAGCGATATCATCGATCAACTTGAACAAAGATTTCCTGCGCGCCCGGTGTTGCCCACCACGCCTCGTCAGCGCTTCGCCGCCCTGTTGCTCGAAGCCTGGGCCGATGAGTGGTGGATCCCGCTCGCCATGCACACACGCTGGAGTTACCCGGAGAACTACGCGCTGTTCGAGCACGAAGCGGGTACGGCGCTGCTGCCCCGGTGGCCGCGCGCGCTGCAGCGGCGAGCGGCCGCCTCGATTGCCGAGCGGCTGCGCGGCTACTTGCCGGTGGTTGGCGTGCGACCTGCGCAACTGACGATGATGGATCGCTGGGCCCACACCACGCTCGATCTTTTCGAGGCACACTTTGCCGTCCACCCATACTTGCTCGGCGCGCGCCCGAGCCTTGCGGACTTTGCCTTGGCCGGACCGATGTACGCCCATCTCGGGCGCGATCCGTGGCCAAAAAGGACATTCATCGAACCGCGTCCAAGATTGCGCGCATGGATCGAGCGTATGGCCAACCCTGCTTGCGACCCTGCGCTCGCCACGCCCGGCGCAACGTGGCTCGCCGATGACGCCATAGCGTCCACGCTGGAACCCATCATCGCGCTGATCGCCGCCGAATTCGGCGAACAGCTGCGCGGCATCGCGCAGCAGGTCGGCGGCCTTGCCGCGCGCTTTCCGCGCGGGAAACCCCTACCCCGCATCCTCGCGGACGTCGAGATGCCCATGGGCGATGCACGATTCCGTCGTGCGGCGATGCCGTACTCGCTGTGGATGGCGCAGCGCTATCTCGATGCGGCTGCGGCGCTCGCTGCGCCGGATCGGGTTTCGCTCGAAGACTGGCTCGCAAAAATGGACGCCGCCTCACTTCTGCAACTCGATTTCCCGCGATTGCGCCGGAACGGCTTGCGCGTTGCACTCGTCTGATATCCAATCCTGTTCGTTCACGTGCTTCACGGCTCCGACAATCTTTGGAGCGCACGCTGCAGGAATCCACCGATATGTCAAACGTCGAACTGACTGTCAACGGAACACGCCACACGCTCGAAGATATCCCCGCCGACATGCCGCTGCTCTGGGTGCTGCGCGATCGTTTGGGACTCGTCGGCACACGCTTCGGTTGTGGTCTCGCACAATGCGGCGCCTGCACGGTGCACCTCGACGGCGAACCGATCCGCGCCTGCTCGGTGCCGGCATCAGTGATCACGGGGCGCACCATCACCACCATCGAGGGGCTCGAAAGAGCCGATGGCACGCTGCACGCCGTGCAAAAAGCCTGGGCGGAACTCGACGTCGCCCAATGCGGCTACTGCCAATCGGGGCAGATCATGAGTGCGGTGGCCTTGCTGTCGCGACAGCCCAAACCCACCGATGCCGACATCGATGCGGCGATGGCGGGCAATGTTTGTCGCTGCGGCACCTATGTGCGTATCCGCAAGGCCATCCATACGGCCGCCGCCACCTTAGCCGGAGACAAGGCATGACCACCCACGCTGCGTGGCGGATCGAGCGCATCGACCGTCGGGTTTTCCTGCAACTTACTGGTATCGCGAGCGCCGGACTCGTGCTCGGAGTCAGCTCGGCAGAGTCTGCTGAGGGCGGCGGACCTTTGATGCCCAACGCCTTCGTCGAAATCTCCTCCTCGGGCATCGTGATCTTTGCCACGCAGCCCGAGATCGGCCAAGGGGTCAAGACCTCGATCCCGATGATTCTCGCCGAAGAACTCGATGCGGCCTGGGCAGACGTCGAAGTTCGCGTCTCGCCCATCGATCAAAAGAAATACGGCATCCAGACCGCCGGCGGCTCCACCGCCACCCCACGCAGCTGGAATCCGATGCGCAAGGCGGGTGCCGTCGCACGTACCATGCTGATCGAGGCAGCGGCGCGTACCTGGGGGGTTCCAGCGGCAGAATGCAGCACGCGCGACAGCCGCGTCACGCATGCGGCCAGCAACCGCAGCGCACATTACCGCGAACTCGCCGCAGTCGCCGCGACGCTGCCCGTGCCCGATCCCGAAAGCGTGCGCCTGAAGACGCGCGCCGAATATCGACTGCTCAACACCCGCGTGCCTGCCGTCGATGGGTACAAACTCGTCACGGGTCGTCCGACCTACGCGATCGACGTGCGTCTGACCGATATGCTCTACGCGGTGTACGTGAAGTGCCCGCGCATCGGCGGTCGGGTGCGCGCGGCCAATCTCGATGAGATCAAGCGCGAGCCCGGGGTGGTCGACGCCTTTGTACTCGAAGGCAACGGTGACGTCACCGAACTGAAGCCCGGCGTGGCGATCGTGGCCCGCGACACTTGGGCCGCGTTCTCGGCGAGACAAAAACTCCGCATCGAGTGGGACGAGAGCGGCGCCTCGACCGACGATTGGCCGAGCGCACTCGCCAGGGCGCGCGAACTCGCCAAGGCCGATGGCACCGAGGTGGTCGGCGAACGCGGTGATGTGGCGACAACCATGCGCACGGCAAAACGCACGCTCTCGGGCGATTTCAGCTACGCCTTCGTCTCGCACGCCCAGCTCGAGCCACAAGTCTGCACCGCCTGGGTCAAGGCCGATGGGTCGGTCGAGGTATGGCCGCCCAGCCAGACGCCGCAGCGTGCGCAAACCGCCGTCGCCAAGGTGCTGGGCATCGCTGACACAAACGTGCTGATTCATCCGCAGCGCGTGGGTGGCGGCTTTGGTCGCCGTCTGAACAACGATGTCAGCTGTGAGGCCGCCGCGATCTCGCAGCGCATCAAGGCGCCGGTCAAACTGCAATGGACTCGCGAAGATGACATGCGCAACGATCTCGTGCGCGCAGGCGGTCTCGTCTCGCTGAAGGGGGCGCTCGATGAGCGCGGTCGTGCCACGGCTTGGCACGCGCATCACGTGACATTCTCCCCCGACGGCAAGCGCATCGTCGCCGGTGGCACGCTGCGCGCCGAAGAAGACTTCGCACCGCTCATGCCCAACCTGCGTGTCACGCGCAGCGTTTTGCCCTGGACTTCTCCTTGTGGATTTTGGCGCGCTCCAGGCGCGAGCGTCTTCGCCTTCCCACTACAGAGTTTCCTGCACGAGATGTCGGTTGCCGCGAAACGCGATCACCTCGAATTCCTGCTCGAACTGCTCGGCGAACCCCGCTGGCTGCCACCGGCCACACCCGGGGCACTCAACACAGGACGCGCTGCCGCAGTGCTCAAGCTCGCCGCCGAAAAAGCCGGCTGGGGTCGACGTCTACCCAAAGGTCGCGCACTCGGCCTCGCGTTTTACTTCAGCCACGCCGCACATGTGGCGGAGGTCGCCGAGGTCAGCGTCGATGCCGCACGACGCATCACCGTGCACGCTGTCACCGTGGCCGTGGACGTGGGGCCCATCATCAACCTCAGTGGTGCCGAATCGCAGTGCCAAGGCTCGGTCATCGACGGTCTGAGCGCGATGACTGCACAAAAACTCACCTACGTGAACGGCGTGATCCAGGAAACGAACTTCGATCGTTATCCACTGCGACGCATCGGCAACGACCCACGCATCGACATCCATTTCATCCAGAGCGAATACCCGCCGACGGGTCTTGGCGAGCCGGTGTTGCCACCCGTGGCACCCGCTGTCTGCAACGCAGTCTTCACTGCAACCGGTCAGCGGATCCGCCAACTGCCGATCAGCGAGGCGGGTTTCTCGATTTGAAAATGCCAAAGATTTTGCGCAGTTCGTCGATCGACAACTGACCTGGCGCAGAGGCGACAAGGCCCGCTGCGAAGGTCATGGATGAACCGAAGAGATGTCCGACCGCGCGGCTCGCCACACCGAGCGGCCCCATCGCCATGGTCACGAGTGGCAGGTCGAGCGCATATCGCGCCTCGCGCGTGACCTCCATCAAGCGCAACACGTCCGACGAATCGACCGGCATCACGGCGATCTTGGCCACATCGGCGCCGAGCGACTTGGCGTGCCGCAAGCGCTCATGCAAAACAGCATTCGGCGGCGTTGCGACGAAATCATGCGACGACAGAATCACCTGCGTACCCGCCTCTTGCGCCGCACTGACGAGGGGACGCAAGGACTGCTCGTCCGTGGCGAGCTCGAGATCAATGAAATCGAACAAGGTCGAGCATGCCATTTTCTGCATAAGCGCCGACGCGCTGCGCTCATCGAGCGCCTGCGGCATGCCACCTTCGCGCGCCGAGCGCAGCGTGAAAATCAGCGGGGTCTCGCCAACGGTGCGGCGTAACGCCAGGGCTGTCTCGGTCACCGCTTCGAGCGAGGCAAGATCCTCAAAGTGATCCGCACGCCACTCGAAGACATCGGGCTGCAGCGGCAGCAAAGCCTTGATTTCCGTCAGCAGACTCGTGCGAGCAGACCCGACCAGAGGCATGCAGACGGCGGGCACCTCGCCATCACCCAGCCGGCGACCACGCGCCATCATCGGTTTGAAAGCCGTTGGAGATACAGTGGACATGAGGTGTTAGAGGTGATTCAGCCGAGCAGATTCAGGAAAGTGGTGATGATGAGCGCGTTGCTGAAATCAATAAAGAAAGCACCTACTAGCGGCGCCACCAGAAAAGCCCGCGGCGCAGGGCCGAAGCGCTCGACGATCGTACGCATCACCGCCATCGCATTTGCGGTGGTACCGAGCATGAACCCCGTGAAGCCACCACTCATCACAGCCGCGTCGTAATCGCGCCCCATCAGACGAAAGACGACCCACCAACAGAAGATCGCCACCATCGTGACTTGCAGCACGAGATTGACGACCAACGGCAAGGCCAGTGACGCGAGCTCCCAGAGCTTGAGGTTCATGAGCGCGATGGTCAGGAACAAAGTCAAACACACGGCCCCCGTCTGTGACGTCACGGCCTCGGGCAAGCGGATCCAGCCGGTGGCATCATCGATATTTCGAATCAGGGCACCCACCAGCATCGCCCCGACATAACCCGGCAAGGTCAGCCCTGCAGAAACAAAACCTGCACTCACAAAACTGCCGAGCGCCATGACCACGAACAACACCGTAAGCCCGCGCAGGATTTCGCGAATACCGGTTTCCTCGTTATCCGACGGCGCCTCGGCAGCAGAAGTTTCGGCCCGCGAAGTCTCCCTCTGCGGCATCAGCAGACCGGTGCCGCCGCGCAGCGCGGGCTCGCGCACGCCGAAGCCCGGCTCGCCCGCGTGCTTTTCGAGCAGGCGCGTGGCGATCGGACCGCCGGCAAGCCCGCCCAGTACGATGCCTGCCATCGCTGCGGCAATCGCCAAACTCTCCGCGGCCTCGACGCCGGCTGCGGCAAACTGGGGCGCGAACGCCAAGGCCGTGGCAGGCCCCCCCGCGAGTGCGGTCGAACTCATTAAAACGCCCATCAAAGGATGCTCGCCAAAGGCAACCGCCACGCCGATACCGACGAGGCTTTGCATCACCGCCAGAAAGCTCGCGAGCGCAATAAACAGCAGGGCTTGCCCGGAACCTGCCCGCAGCAACGACAGACTCGCGCTGAAACCGATCGAGGTAAAAAACGCGATCATCAGGGTACTTTGCAGACTGGTGTCGAATTTGACCTCGGCCAGCTCGGCTTCATGCGCGATCGCTACCAAGAGCGCGATCAGCAAGCCGCCGACAACCGCCGCAGGCACGTTGTAACGCGCCAGAGCGCGAACCCGACTCACGATGAAAAAACCCGCGGCCAGCGCGAGCCCGGCAACGGCGAACGTTCGGATGAGATCCAATTCGAACATGGCGATACCCTAGCACGACAGCGCCGCGGCACTGATACGCATCAATGCCTCGGCTTCAAATGCCGATGTGCCTTGCCATCGTGGGCGTGCATCGCGCCCCGCTCGACGCTGACCAGATTCAGTTGCCCGTGTCGCACACCGCGTTCGGCGATGAGCAAGTCGGCGAAGCGGCGTACGGCATCTACTCGTCCCTTCAGGATCAGACTCTCGATGCAGTTCTCATGATCGAGATGCGCGTGAGTGGTCGAGATGGTCAACTCATGATGTTCGTGCTGCAGCCGCGTCAACCGCTCTGCAAGTTCGCGCTCGTGATGGTTGTACACATAGGACAGCGCGGCGATGCAATGACCCTTTGAGTCGCTCCCGGCGCGCGTTTGCAGGTGCGAGCGCAGCAGATCGCGCACGGCCTCGCTGCGCGTCGTATAGCCGCGCTCGGCGATCCAGCGATCGAAGGCTTCGGCCAGATCCTTGCCCAGAGAAATCGTGAATCGCTCCATGGAAAATCTCCCGCCCTATCGGCCGCGAAAAGCCAGCCAAACACTGGCACGAAATGCCAATCAACCCACTCGGCTTGCCAGCACCTTGTCGATGGCATTGCCATCCATGTCGACGATTTCGAAGCGCCACCCCGCCCAGGTCACGCTGTCGCCTTCTTTGGGAACCGCGTCATGTAACAACAAGAACATTCCGCTGAGCGAGGAGTACTGATCACGCTCTTCCTCGGGCAGCTGCCTGATATCTAGCATGTCCTTCAGCTCGTGAATGGGCACCGTACCCTCAAGCAACCAGCTGCCATCCGCACGCATCGTGCCCCAGGACATCACCTGCCCCGCTTGGGTGAACTGCCCTGTGATCGCCTCGAGCAGATCCTGCATGGTGACGATCCCGAGGACCCCGCCGTATTCATCGATCACGAATGCCATCTTCGAGGTCGATTTCTGCAGTTGTGTCAGCAGATCGAGTGCCGAGCTCGACTCCGGCACGAACGATGGCTCATCAAGCAATTCTTCGAGCGACTTGCCGTCGCTCTCGACCAGGCTGTGCACCAAAACCTTCGTGCGCAGCACGCCGATGACGTGTTCCCAATTCTCGCGGACCACCGGAAAGCGAGCATGCCCAACGGTAGAGATGATCTTGAGGTTCTCATTCAGAGGTGCCGTAGCATCCAGAAACACCACATCCGCGATCGGCACCATCAGCGAGACCAGTTTGCGCTCATCAAGGCGGAACAAATTCTGCATCATCGTCCGCTCTTCCGATTCGAGTACGCCCGATTCCGCACCCTCCTTGAGCACCGAGTAGATTTCTTCCTCGGTGACCTCGGGCTCGCGCTTTTCCGGAATCCGCAGCACCCGCAGCAGGATCTCGGTTGATTTGGAGAGCAGGTGAACGAACGGTCGGGTGGCGACCGCGAGTATCGCGATGGGCCGCGAGATAAGCCGAGCCATCAGCTCCGGATAGGTCTGTGCGATGCGCTTGGGAATGAGCTCGCCGACGACGATGGCAAAGTAGGTGATCGTGACAACGACAAAGCCCGTCGCAAAATAACTCGCGAAGGTCGGTTCGACGCCCGCCTCCTCGAGCACCAACTCGAAAGGCCGCGCCAGCGTGGCCTCGCCAACGATGCCGCTCAGCACCCCGATGGAAGTAATGCCGACCTGCACCGTCGAGAGAAATCGATTTGGGTTGTCTGCCAGCTTGAGCGCTTGGGCGGCGCCCGCATCGCCTGCCTCGGCCGCAGACTCTAGCCGGACACGCTTGGCGGTGAGGATGGCGATCTCCGCCATCGCAAAAAGACCATTCAGGACGATTAGTCCGATCAATAAAGCGATTTCCATGATGGAGCCAGCCAGCCCTCCTCGTAACCCGGGAAGCCGCGATTCTACGTGAATTTCTGTACCAAACCGTGAGGCATGACTGGAGTTGTCGTGGCGCGCTACCGATGATCTGACGGTGGCGGTGGGTGCGCTGAATCTATTCGACGAATACCCAGACCGAACGACGGTGGCTAACACCATCGGCTTGTCACCCCACGGTGCCGGCCCCTATGGTGCCTACGGTGGTTACTACTACGGGCGATTCGTCTTCAGCTTCTGAGCGCGGCCGCCGCGATTGGGAGTTAGCATGCCAAAACCCGATCTGCCCTTCGCCCGCCCAGGCAATCCATTCCATGTTGCTCGACCAATCGCCGACCGTTGCGGTGATGAAACGAGCTATGTGCTCGCCGCCACCTTCGGCGCCCCATCACGGCTTGCAGAGACTGAAACGCTCTTGGGAGACGAGTGCTGCCGCGCAGTGCTAGTGCGGTCGACGCGCAGTGTTCGGCAGCATCTGCGCGAGCGTCGCATCCTTCTTGACGAAGTGATGCCAGAGCGCGGCCAGCGTGTGTATGCCGACGACTCCCAGCATGCCCCAAGCAAGCCAGATGTGCGCTGGCTGGAGAATATTGGCCCATTCGATATTCTTTGGTAACCACACCGGCATCTCGAACAAACCAAAGAAGAATGTTCGACCACCGTAGGTCATCGATGCCATCCAGCCGAGCAAGGGCACGATCAACATCGCAAGATAAAGAAAGTGATGGCTGGCCTTCGAGGCTGTCATCTGCGCTGCCGACATGCCGTCCGGCAGCGGCGGACGGGACTTCCAGCGGTTCCAGGCAAAACGCAGGAGCACGAGAAACAACACGAGAAGGCCCAGCGACTTGTGCGTCTTGAGCAGTCGGCTGTACTCGGCTCGGTACACCTCGACCGTCAAATCACCGATGTTGACCATGTAGTACATGAGCGCCGTCGTCGAGAGAATGCTGAGCGCCATCACCCAATGAAAAATCTTGGAGAGCGGGTTCCACGGCCGAATCCCGGGTCGTCCATTCACACAGACCCGGGCGATCGACGCGAAGACGATCCAGCCGAGCACCAGCGTTGCCGGCCACGCAAAAAGCAGGATCTGCAGCAATTGCGTTAGCGAAACGAGCACCCCGGACTGCAGGGCGATGACACCCACAACGGGTGCGATGAGGAAACTGACGAGAATAATCAGATGTTTCACTGTGACCACCAGCCCTCTAGCTTCAACGCCTGACGCGCTGTTTCGTGCATGTGACACGCCATGGTGGCGGGTCCCCCACCGGTACCGCCCAACCATTGCGCTTGCTCGTCGAGGCAAGCGGTGGCGGCCCAATATCATACCCAATCGCTATTAGCCTCAGCGCAGGCTGCGATCCTCCGAGCAGATTCCTTCACCGCCTCTCGGCCTATAATGTGGTCGAGGTTTCTTTGTAATGAAAATCGCAGTACTCGGTAGCGGCGTCATCGGCGTGACTTCGGCTTGGTATCTGGCGGCCGCGGGTCATGAGGTGACCGTCATCGATCGGCAACCGGGGCCCGGACTCGAAACCAGTTTCGCCAATGCCGGTGAGATTTCGCCGGGCTACGCCTCGCCATGGGCGGTACCGGGCATTCCCGTCAAGGCGCTTCGCTGGCTGTTCATGAAGCACGCGCCACTGATCCTGCACTTCCGATTCGATTTGCCGATGGTGCGCTGGACTGCAGCGATGCTCAGCAACTGCACCCAGCGCGCCTACGCGCTCAACAAGAGCCGTATGGTTCGCCTCGCCGAATACAGCCGTGACTGCCTCATTGACTTGCGGCGCAGCACGGGGATCGCCTACGACGAACGCAGTCGTGGCACCTTGCAGCTGTTTCGTGAACAAAGACAGCTCGATAGCATCGACAAGGATATCGCCGTGCTCAAAGCCGACGGCGTCCCTTTCGAAGTGCTCGATGCGGCGGGCTGTATCGTCGCTGAACCCGGTCTCGCGAGCAGCAAAGTAATCTTCGCAGGCGGTCTGCGCTTGCCCAATGACGAAACCGGCGACTGCTTCAAATTCACCAGCACTCTCGCCGAGATGGCAAAAGCGCGAGGCGTCACGTTTCTTCATGGACGATCGATCCGACGCTTGGCGGACGCGAACGGCCGCATCACACATGTCGAAACTGACAGCGGCGGTGTTCATGCCGATGCCTATCTCGTCGCACTCGGTAGCCATTCGCCGCGCGTGCTCGCGCCGCTCGGAATCGATCTGCCGGTGTATCCGGTAAAAGGCTACTCGATCACCGTGCCCATCGTGGACGAGCATCGCTCGCCCGTCTCGACACTCATGGACGAAAGCTACAAAGTCGCGATCACGAGACTCGGCGAGCGGATCCGCGTGGGCGGCATGGCAGAACTCTCCGGCTATTCGAACGACCTGCCTGCTGCGCGGCGTGCAACGCTCGAGTACTCGGTGGGATCCCTCTTTCCGGGTGCCGGAGATCTTTCACGGGCCAGTTTCTGGAGCGGCTTACGCCCGATGACTCCGGACGGCACCCCAGTGATCGGTGCGACCCGGTTCGCCAACCTGTTTTTGAATACGGGTCACGGTACTCTGGGTTGGACCATGGCCTGCGGTTCGGCAAAGGTGATCACGGATCTCATGAGCGGCAAAACTGCCGACATCGAAACGGCTGATCTTGCGATCAGCCGCTATCGCTGAAACACGAAGCGCTGCTCAATCCTCGAGCAAGCTGCGCAACATCCACGCCGTTTTCTCGTGGATGTCGATCCGCTGGGTCAACACATCCGCCGTCGGCTGGTCGTTCGCCTCATCAACGATCGGAAACAACTTGCGGGCGGTACGTGCCGTCGCTTCCTGCGCAGCAACCAGATGACGAATCATGTCATCCGCCTTGGGCACACCCTCAACCTCGGCGATCGAGGCCAGTTTGACGAACTCCCGATACGTGCCGGGCGCCGGAAAGCCCAGCGCCCGTATGCGCTCGGCAATGACGTCGAGTGCGTTCCACTGCTCGGTGTACTGGGTCATGAACATCGCGTGCAGGCTGTTGAACTGGGGACCCGTGACGTTCCAGTGAAAGTTATGCGTCATTAAATAAAGCGTGTAGCTATCGGCGAGCAGCGCAGACAAACCGTTGGCAATTTTCTTTCGGTTGCTCTCGGAGATGCCGATGTCGACTTTTGGTGGCATCGATTTGTTTCGTTTCATGACTTGAACTCTCCTCGGTTAGTCAAGATTGCGTATGCCGACCAGTATCCGTCGGGCAACGCTCGCCGTCCAAATGACAGCGTCTATACTTCGGATAGCTCCTGTCGATCAAAGAAACGCGGTACATTCCCCGCCCCCTTTTCGGGGACGGGGAATGGCTTTCAGCGTGACTGACGTGTCACGATGCCGATCACTTCGGCAGGATCACCGAATCGATGACATGAATCACGCCGTTGGAGGCCGCGATGTCGGTCGCGGTGACATTGGCGCCATCGACGCTGACCTTGCCGTCCTTGACCGAAATCTTGACCGACTGGCCTTGCACGGTTTTGGCTTCGGTAAGCTTGACGACGTCAGCCGCCTTCACCGCACCGGGTACCACGTGATAGGTCAGGATGCTGGTCAACTGCGCCTTGTTTTCGGGCTTGAGCAGGTTTTCGACGGTGCCGGCCGGAAGCTTGG
>Ga0194116_10000551_pt1 | contig 64469 bp, 90 predicted proteins | sample TA2MahsurfametaG_4_FD_148617 | JGI IMG/M metagenome (GOLD analysis project Ga0194116, IMG submission 148617) | Freshwater microbial communities from Lake Tanganyika, Tanzania - TA2015008 Mahale S9 surface | ecosystem: Environmental > Aquatic > Freshwater > Lake | place: Tanzania: Lake...
ACCACTGGAGATGATAAACAGTTGTTCGATTATTGCAGTGCGGGCAATAGATTGATTTGCCGCCTGCAATTAGATCAGTTGTTGCATGTGTCATGTTGAAGTTAAAGTAAACCCTGGGACTTACACCACATTGTTATGTGGATGCCCAGGTGTAAACTGAAAAAAAGATTTAATACAGATGCCAGTACCTTTTAAGATTGGTGGTGGACAAGGTTTTTATAATGGACAAATTGTTTTTGCTCCTGGTTTACAAGATGATTATGAAAGTTTTGTTAACGAAGGAAGGCTAAAAAGTAATTCTTTAAGTTATGAAAACTTTAAACCTTTTACCAAGCAAAATGCAAGTGCTGCGTTTCAAAATTTCTTAGATCAAGTATCACCTGATCTTAATCAAAACGCTCAGACGATCGAAGCATACCGTAATGCACTTGCTGGTGAGACGAAAACTACACCAATCGCTGGTGCTTTGATGCAAAGCATTAGTACAAACAAAGGACAGCCAAGTAATGTGCAGATGATGCAGCAACTGATTGATGGTTTAACTAACAAAGGTCTTGTTTTTGAAGATGAAACCGGTTTAGTTGAGTTAACACCTGGTGGTATTAACCTAAAATCAAATCGTGGATGGTCTGCTGGCATTAACCCACTTGGTGGTGAGGTTAATATTGGACCAATAGGCATACAAGGTACATGGGCTGGAGACAAAAGTATTCAAGCAAAAATTAATCTGCAACCAGAAAGAATTTATCCAATGATGATGAGTAGCTTCTTGCCACCAGAAGTTGAAGAAGAAGGTCCTCAATACTATGGCTTTGGGTTGCAGCAAAAAGTTCCTGTTGGAATGCAAAGAGGTCAAGGTTCCATTCCATTGTCTGCAGGCAGGCAATTAATGGAAGAACAAACTGAAGATTACATGAGGCGGAATCCTAATTATCGATACCAATAAATTGTTGGTATTTCTATTCGTTGACATGTGTATACATAAGATGAAGCTGTGCAAATGTAGTCTCTATTGAAACCATCCCAGATAAAGTTTTGACCATCTGAGTTGGCAATGTAACCAGTGCCAAGGTACTGTTGAATACAGACTACAGTTGTACAAACGAAGTTAAGCATGGTGAATTGAAGTGAAGTTGGATTAAAGCCTGGGACTTACATACCGTACTTACGTCGGTAATGCCCAGGTATTGGCATGTATTGGCTATTTGCGAATGGCAAACAATACTACGGAAGTATTGTACAGTCATGAGGCAATCGTGGTGGAAGCATAATCCAACTTGTGTAGTTGGCACTGCTTCTGTCTACACGTATCAAACCATATTGTTCAAGTTTGATCAAGGCATTGAGATATTGTTCAAGCCTTGAGTTTTGACCGGGACACCTTGGCACATAACACGGTGTGTTCTTGTACTTATTCCTGTGATTCAGGAAGTACATGTAGAGGTTTCGTTGGTTGATACTCAACCCTACAGGTGTTGCCAATGTTGCCGTCATCGGTTTGATCAGCAGTAGTGTGGTTTGGATTCGGAGTAGACCTTAGCGTAGTCGTTGGAGAAGTTGACTTCGTAGTTCGAGTACGTTGTTGAGAGGCCGAGGCTTGGCTGCTCGGCGATCTCGTATTCGTCAAAGTATTGGATGAAGGTTTGGACCGCTTGCTTCTTGGAGAAGATGCAGTGGGTAAGGACTGGATATCCTGCATGGTAGTACCATCCACCTTCTTCTGGACCGCCGTAGTTGAGCGTGGTTTCGTGGACGGTGATAGTCGTTGGGTCTTGGTGCTCCCACTCTTGGTGAGTGGAGTATCGTTGGATGGCAAGTCTTGCTTTCCACGTACGTGGGTAGAACTTGCGGAGTTCAGAGACGTAAGACATTTGAGTGCGTCGATGAGGATTTCAATGAGGATGGAAATGATGACAATGATGTGAAGAACAATGTCATCTTCTTGAAGTTTCTTAGTCATTGATAATGTACCTCTCGTTGTAGTGGTCACAAGCATTGCGTTCGGCAGATGAAATTTCATCAATGCCATCCCAATCAGATTGATTGGATTCACGCATAGCTTCTTCTAGTTCGTATGCACGATCAGCCATGGCATCAAGCAGATCAGTATTGTAGTTTTCATCAAGTGTTTGAAGGTTAGTCATGGTTTGAATTGAGTGAAATGAACGGTTTTCAAAAGGTATTGGCAACTCTTGTGGCTAATTCGTCAACAAGAGTTGGACCATCTTCTTTGAATGCAATCTCATATTGTTCACGCTCGTCTTCGTCAAGCAAAGAACCAAGCGTGTGATGAGCATGATAAAAAGCTAGTGCATTGACGATGGCATACTTCTCATCAACGTTGATGATGAGGTGATACCGTTTGTTGTCTTCAGTCATGTTGAAGTGAACTGAATGAATGTCCTGGGGCTTACACCACTTGTTGAGAATGATTCTCAATAGTGGAGGCCCAGGTGTTTGTGGTGTTGCCGTTGATCAGATCTTGACTTGACGCCAAGACAAACCCTTATGAATGTTGGAAATTGTGTGGTGGCTAACTGAATAGCCTTCGGCAATCTTTTCGTAAGCTTGCTGCCTAGAACCAAAACGATTCATCGTCTTGTCATCAGACAGCATCAGCTTAATTTCACGAACAGACTCAGGTGTTAACTTGCAGTTACCTATAGGTGGCTTACGTTGTTTCATGGCAACAACAGTAGTCTTCTTTGAGCTTTTCCTTGCCAGCTCTTCGAGATAAGCAAGGCCTTCTTCCTTGGACATAGTCAGCCCATCCTCCCGTACCTGCGACTGTTGCAGAGGGGGACGGGGGGTTGTCTGGATCCAAGGTGTTTTGACGGGAAAGCCAAGAGTGACAGATGTTCCATCCTTAAGGACAGAGATTGTTACCTTGCCATCCCTGGTAATGACAGAGACGTGGTCTGGTGCTGTGACATCAAACTGGCTGAGTGCGTCCATGTCTTTAATTGAGATGAGTGCAGTGGATGCAAGTAGAGAATAGCTGGCACCTGCAAAGATGCAAGTACCAGCTGTAGCGTCTTACGTTTGCGTGACACCAGATGTGGTCTAGTCGTGTGGAATGAAGTCGGAATCGTTAAGCAGCTGATGCACTGACAAGCAGTCCTCAGCAATTTCATCTGGGGTGCAGCCTTCCCAATCCTCTGTTTGATTCTCAACCACCTCGCAGCCAATGTCTTCGAGTTGATCAGAGAACAAAACAAAGGTTTGAGCTGTGCCCCAGACGTGGGCATAACGACCGCTTTGATCAGCGACCAGGGCGACGTGTGTTCTCATTGTTCTGTGGATTGAGGTTAGTAATGTCGACGCCAACCATGGCACCTGCCGTCATCACTGCGATAGCAATGACGAAGAGGGTGCATAAGACATTGAAACGGCGTGTCTCACGAGACTCACCGTAAGAATCAAGTCTGATGTAACGGTTGCGTCCGAGTCGTGTTGTGTGTTTCATGTCAGTTAGTAGCGAGGATGTAACGAACACAAACCAAAGGATCTGGTTTGAACCCAGGCGGTAGTTCTTCTGCGTAGAACCACTCGCCTTTGACATCAATTGAGATTGTGTCGTAGTTTTCAATAAGTCCCAAAGCATTGTTGTACTTGGTGCACCAAATGATGTATACACAATTGGACTCAAACAATATGTAGTAAGAGTCTTTGTCTATTCCAAAATCATTGAGTGCCTTTTGAATGTCTGAGTTGTCAATTGTGATTGGTAATGACATAGTGTTGTATGCAATGGATGCAGGATTTTCAGTCCTGCAGAAACCCATCGAAATCGATGGGAATGTGCAAGAGTGATATCAGAAAGCAATCTCTTCCAGCGTAGGAGTTGCCATTGGTGTAGCCTCCGGCTTAGGCTGAGGCTTGGAACCAAAGGCATAACTCATGCAACGGAATTGTACTTCCGGCATCTTGAGCGGTGTCAGGACATCGTCTTTCATGTAGAAAGCACGAATGCCTCTGATGGTACCGCTGATGGTCAGCTCTTGCCCTACGACAAGAGTGCCATTGTTGTATGCCGTAAGCAACCCGTTGCTGTTGGTGAACTTGATACGGAGGTCTGCTGTTTCGGAGATGGTATGGACCAGGGATACAGCAAGGAACTTGCGATCCTGGTACTCAGCCACCTCCATGTGAGCAATACGTCCGTGCAGTACGGTTTGCTGGAAGTCAGGGAGCTTCTTGTAGTCAGTCATTTGAATTGAGTTGAGTTGAACAAAGCAGGAGTTGAGTCCTGCAGTAAAGGGCCGTAGCCCCTTAGAGCAAGAATCATTGGTTGACAATGTATTTAGTCTCGATGCAGTAATATGTATCGCCAAGAAAGCCACGGGAGAGAATCAGGTTATGACCTGGTCTCTGATGGCATGTGTCCTTGTAATACTGGTTGAGCATCTTCTGACCGATAACGGACAGAATCATGCCAACACCAGTGCCAAGGACAACGGCAATTACTGAATCTGAGAAGTAGTTGCGTGTCATGTTTCAGTTGAGTTGATTGTGTTGACTAAGATCACATCATTTGGTAGATGCGTTCTTGTTCAAGGATGATACCTTCGTGATAGTAGTTCTCCATCTCGAGAAGCATCTCCTTGATACCTGCGGGAACACCAAAGCCAAGGGTACGGACATCTCTGTCGTACCACTCGCCTTGAATGTTGAGCTTCTCGAAGTGAAGTTGTGTACTCTCACCGCCATACCATGCAACACGCAGGTTGTGTTCGCAGGAAGGCTGATAGATCATTACAGGAGTCATGGTCACTTGGTAGAGATGAGGTTGGCTAGTGCGTTGCGGTAACCATTAACTTCATGAGTCAATGCTTCACGACGCACTTTGAGCTGAGCTTTGACGTGCTCAGGAGTTTGGTTTTGAGCAACCTTGACCGCTGCTGCGGCAAGGAGCTGGGACAAACGTTGACGAATCATGTTGCGTTAAGTGGATGCCACGGGATTGTGGCAAGTCCTGGCCAAGGGATTGCACCCTGGCACGCCGCTTTAACGGACTCAGATGTTGTAACCGTTGGTGATGCACCAGTCACGGTGGATTTGATCAGCCTCCTTAGGCCAGTCATGCGTACGACATTGTTCGGCAGTTGCCTTATCAATGAAGTATGCAGCGACTGGACCGCCAAGGATGCCAGAAACAAATGCAGTAACGATGACTGCTGCAAAAACGTTACGTGGTTCGATCACTTGCGTGTCCTGTGGTGTGTGCGGTGCCCATCTCCGCTGGGGGCAATGCTGAGTGGGGGATTCGATCCCCCGGCATCACGCCTGGCACTCAGTAGCAGTTGCAATAATCCAACTTGATCATTGCGTGTTTAACTGGAACCCATCCTCGGTTGGACTCCCTCTCTTCAGTGAATCTGATGTAGCGAGCTTGATGTTCATCTGTTGCGCCCTTCTTCCATGCAACAACTGTTGCCATGTCAAGAACGTCGCTCTGGTCCAGCTGAACCCGCGCTTCCCATCCCATTGCCTCGGCTTTCGCCTTGGCTTCCATCGCCATCTTGTTAGTCTTGTTCATGAGTAACTCGTTGTGTTGCGGTGGTGTAGTGCTACGTTTAACGTCCAGCTCGACGTGAACGAATCAATCCCTCATTGTTAACACAAAGTAAAGATTGAAGTCCGTTCTCGCTCACTGTCCTATTTCGAGCGCCAGAGAACGCGGGAAGTTTTCCACAATTTGGTGTGGAAACTGTGGAAAAACCCCCACATTCCTCGGTCGATACGAATTCGTATCAAAAATCCGATGATATTAATGAGAATCATTCTCAATTAACTCACGCGGTTCTTTTTTTCTACGCACGCTCTCCCTCGGTTGGGGGGTGGGAGAAGCGTCAGGTAATTTTGTACCCTTTTCAGAACTGTATAGGGCCTCTTTTTGTACGTGTAGATACAAAAAATTAGGTATTATCCCTACTTTGTACGTAAACTTCCTTGTTATCCCAAAAATTTACACAAAAAAGCCGGGTTCAACCCCGGCTTACTACCTGAAAATTACATTGTTGTTTTAGACGGCGCCTTTTTGTACGTACTGAGTCGCCAAACTGACCGCTTGTTGATATTTTTCTGTGTCCGGCACAGCTTGAGCCAACTCCTGGTTCGCGGCTGACCGTAGATTTTGGACTTCAAAGGGATGCATACCACCTTCGCGCAGTTCATTGGCGCGTTGGTCAATTGTTTGACGTACGTTTTCGCGCCTTTCCCTGAGTGCTTCGTCCATTTTTAAATTTTTTACCGCACTTCACGGTTTATATTCCTTAGTTTACAGGATAATTACGTTTTTTAATTATCCAAAGTTAGAATGTAACCATCAAAAGAACATAAATACATCTGTAAACGTTATGGCGATCTCCCCTGCTGACTTTTACGCCTACAGTCGTGCCACTGGAGCGCCAATCCCAGAAGATCCAGAGGAAAAGGCGCAGATGGCGCCAGAAGTTCTGGAATTTCGCCGTAATCAACTCAAAGCCCCACAACAAGAGTCCAATCCACTTGCCGCGTTAGGCACTGCAGCCCTCGGCTTGGGTGCATTGGCAGGTTTGGGGTTTGGTGCCAGGGCATTGATGGGACGTGGCCGTCAGCTTCCTAAAGGTCCAGCTAAATCGGCAACTGCTGGTGTACGCCAGGTCAATCTTGCGGACATGGAACAGGCTGTTCGCCGTGTGGCTGCAGAACCAGGCGTACCGGCTTCTAAGGTACCGCCATCAGCTGAACGTAGCCGCGTATATGCAGAAGTTGCTGCAAAACCAGAGGCTGAACTTCCACGTGTTTACAGACCAAAAGGTGGCTTAGAAGATATTCTTCCCGAGGGACGAGCAGAAGAACTTAACGTTTTAATTACAGATCCAAACACAGGTGAAGTTTTTAGGCGCGGACAAAGTCCAGAAAGTTTTGCGCAAACCTACATTAGTTTGCGTCCAGAGTTAACAGGGCAAAAAACCAACCTTCCGCTTAACCGAACTCCTGGTACGTTTAAAGAGTTCAGTGAATCTATTTCTTTAACCGATATTCAAAAAACCCAAGCACTTGCAAATACAGAGCAATTTATCAATGCAGTTGAATCTGGTGAGGACCAATTAACTGGACGTGTCATTAAACAAATTAACATTGCAGATCCCTGGGGCGAAGCAACCGTTCCTCCCGACGCCATCAATCAGCAACAAACTATTCCTTTACTTCCTGCAGCTGCTGCTAGTCCACGGGAGCAAGCGCAACAGTTCCTTCAAAATAAGTTTGAAGAATTAGGTGCCACGATCCCAGGTCGTTACCGGCGTGAACGTGCAATGGGCCAAGATCCCGCCATTGCAGAAGCAATGGAACTATATGCCTCTACTGGCGATCCGTCTGTTTTGTCTCGTCTGTCTGCAACACCCTCCTCTCCACTAACAGTAATACCGCGTGTTCAAACTGAGCTTCGCGAAAAGGAAGAGATTCCAACTGGTATGTTCTTTAAACCGACGGGGCAAGGTGAGTTTGTTGACGACTTGTTTGAAAAAGACATTGCATTAACAAATAAAATTTCAAGCCTAGGCGTTGAAAAACAAAATATCTTAAATCGTTTAGAACAAATTGACCAACTTGAGCCGCAGCTACGTTTTGCTGCTGCAGATGAACCAGACCAAGGTGGGTATTACACCCGGATGCTTAACAAGATGATGTTTGAGCGTCAGAGTTTAAATCCTGATGCAATTAACGCTGATCTTGGTGATGCAATTGCACAACGTGATTTTGTGCGTTCTCAAATGGAGTCTTTGGAATCTCTTGGATCTCAATACCAAATGATACCGCGCCAAGAAGGTGTACGTCCTTTCTTTGAAGTTGATCCAGTTACTGGTGAACCAATTGCTGAAACCCTTGAAATTCGCAGCGGTCGTCCTTCCGTTCAGCTAGAAGAACAAAAAACGGGTGGAGGACGTTATTTTATGTCCGCTTACGATCCTGACGCGCAAACAGGCTCTTCCATTGGAATTTATGGTATCGAGCCTCGTAATTTCCCAATTGCTGATCCCGAGCTGAGGCCAACTGCTCTTCAACGAGAAGAAACTAAAATGACGCTTCGTCGGGGAAGCTACCCTGAATTCAAAACAACAATTACTTCTACACCTGAGCAAAAACGCCGTTCCTTGGAAGTAAGCGAAGCATTACGTCGAGCTACAATTGAAGGACGCGACCCCCAATCGGTTCTTAAACAGTTTGGTATCGGTATCTGATCATGTCTAAAAATAAAGAAGATAAAAAATGGATTCAGGGTGCTGATATTAAAGAAGGCGCTTTTACCGCTAAAGCCAGATCCCGTGGAATCAGTACAGCCCAACTCCAGGAGAATGTGCTGTCTCATCCTGACAAGTACGATCCTAAAACGGTAAAGCAAGCAAACTTACGTAAAACCTTGGTAGGCTTACATAAGAAAAAGAAAGCTAAATGAAAATAGATCGGCCGCGCACTACACCGGGTGATTACATTAAATTTGGCGGCAACAAAGATAAAAAACTAAACTTCAAAGATCAATACGATCTCAAGGCTGCAGTACAAGAAACGCCTTGGATCACATCGCGTTTTGGTCCTCAAGATTTAACCAAACGTGTTGCTAACAGGCGGTTAAATCTCAACGAGCTTAACTTTGTTCCAGAAGGCGAGCTTCAGAATGGATATGAGATGTTCCCTGGACGGGGACGTTTCAATATGGAAACGGACTATGACTTCACCATTGGTCGTCCATCCACTCCAAATTATCCAGAGCAGCAGCCTGACTTTGACCCGGAGTGGAATAATTCCTATAGCTTAAGTCCAGTCATACCCCCTGGTGAAAAGATTAAAAATCCTTTTCCACGTCAAGATAACATTGATCCCAATGGCTACCTTTCTGCGATGTTGGCAGAAGGAATCAATACGGATATCCCCAAATTGCCTGATCTCATCAATGAGAACCCTCAGGCCTCGGTATCAATTTAAGCTAATCAATTTAAAATAAAAGAATATCGGTAAACAATATGAACCCCTTTTCACGCCTGCTTAGTTACGCCGCAAAGAATAAAGATGTTGTTGGTAGCGTCGCAGCAGGTAGTGCGTTGTCTGCAGGCTTTGGTTTGATGGCGGGGGGTCCAGGGGCAGCTCTTGCCTACGGTCTTGGCGACTTGGTAACTGCACTTCCTCTAACCTTAGGCGCACGTAAACTTAGGCCGCCGAAGTCAACGGGGCGTCGTATTGAAGTTGCTCCTGGAAAGTTTGAAGCAGAGATTGTTCCTTCCAGGCTTGAATCTGCTGCCAATATTGGAGGATCGTTAATTTCTCCTTTTTTAACGGAGTCGTTGGTCGGTGGCTTGATGACGCAGCCCCAACCAACACCCACGCAGATCTCGCAAGAACAACAAATCATGCAGCAGATGATGCAACGTCAAGGCATCAATGATCTGCAGGTACCACAGGCTGTAGCCCCTGGCACGCAATTCCAAGCTCAGGGCATTGAGCAGACATTTCTTAATGACTACCGCCAGCAAGTCACCAAGATGCTTCCAAACTTACCTCCTGGTTACATTGACCAGTTGGTTATGGCTGGAGGAGCAGGCTGATGAATCCTCTTCAGTTCCTAAAAGAATTCATAGGTGAATACGTCAGCGGTATTAAAACTGCTGATCGTGTTCAACGTGAAATGATTAAAGCCAGGGATGAAATCCTTAGTCAAGGAAACCTTGGTTATGGTCAAAGCGTTTTAGATCCACGCTTTAAAAAAGACATCAAAAAACAAGGCGTGAGTGTTAGACAAACGCCAGCTCAAGCCGCTGGCGCTTATACGTCTCGTGCCTTGGTGGACGCTGCAAACGATGGTACGCGAACTTATTGGTGGCGCTGGAACCATCCACTGGCTATCGCCCAGCGTCTTGTAGAAACAGGTCTTGGCAAGATTGAAAGCCCAACTGCCAAGGCAGTCGCCGGTCTTGCAATTTCGGTACCAGCGATTGCAGCAGCTGGTACATATGACATTACCAATCCAGAAGAACAATTCCGCCCAGAGGGCTACGCTCAGTCTTATTCGCCAAAGGGTGCAGAGGATCGCCGTAAGACAGGCCAACCTGTTCAAGAATTATTTGAACGTTTCTTCTTGGGACGTACAGGTGATCCGCTGAAATATGCCACTGCTAAAGAAGAAATTCCAAGCTTGACGCCAGAGCGTTACGGTAATTATCTCAACTACCTTTACCAGGACAAAGGACTTCTTGGTCTTGGTGTTGTCAAGGGAACCATGGAGAATCTCCAAGGGTATCCAGAAGCTCGTATGTTGGGCTTCCCAATCAATCTACCCATGGCAGGTGGTTTTGCTGCTGGTACAGCAGGTGCAAAGATTGCGTCTTCTATGCCAGGTACTGCACGTCAACGTGCCATTCGTGGAATCATTGGTGGCGCAGCTGGGTCATTGCTGGGTGTAACCGGTGGTAATGTTGCAAATGAAATCATTGCTTCTGGTAATCGACCAAAACTACCAACAGTTGCAGAATACGAAATGACTACTGATAAAATTTAAGATATAAGAAATATAAGCAATCGGCGGTCGATCCAATGTTAGTTGATCAGTACGGCAGGCCTTTAGATATTCCAACGGCAACAATGCCACAACCTCAGAGTCGTCGTGCACAAGCGCAACAATTCCTTGAGGATCAAGCTGCACGCCTGCAAGTTGGTCTTGGGCCTGCCTTTGAATACATTAAGAAGAAACCAGTACGTGCCGGGCTTCGCGGTGGTTTAGCCGGTGGCGCACTGATGGCAATTCCTTCCTTGATGGAAGGCCGTCCTGCTGAAGCAGTTGGTGGTGTTGCCGGTTCTGCCGCTGGCGCAGCAGCTGGTGCAGCCCTTGGCTCTGTTGTCCCAGGTGTTGGCACTGTTATTGGCGGTCTCGCTGGTTCTGTTCTTGGCGGGATGCTTGGTGGCACCGCAGCAGAAGCAGTAGTTTCTGCGTACACAGGTAAACCTCCCACTGGCAAGACCGGTACTGAAACTGCCCAGCCTCCTCGTTACATTGAAACTCCCCTGGGCCGCATTAACTTAAATGATGCCGCTGCCCAAGAAGATTTCATGAACCGTAATCAAAAGCGTCAGCTTGAGTATTACGGCACCATGATGGGTATGACTACGTCGAATCTGAAAGATCTGACGCAGTTCCAGAATGATCAGGAAGTGACCATGGCAAAAGCCATGCTTCCTATTACAACCAAACTTGCCAACGATCAGCTGACTCGCTCCCAGGCACTGATCAATACCCAGAACAACGCTTATATCCAACAGATGATGGTTGGTGCACAAGCCAACCTTGCTCTTGGTGCACAACGTGAGCGTGGTGCAACGATGCGTCAAGCACTTGCTAGCAATCCTTATGTGGTTGCCCTCAGTGCTCCAAATATTTCGATTAGCTGAGGCTTAGCTCAATGGCAGAAAATTCTTCGTTTGGAGCTTTTTCCCTAGCAGGTGCTGGCATGGGTAATCCCATGACACCACAAGCGGGTGCTTATGAACCCTGGGAGCAAGAACTTCTAAATAAGATGAGCCCAGATATTGCTGGCGCTCTACTTTTAAACCGTAAGCGTGAAGACGTTTATAACGATCCCGCACGTTTCGGTGAGCTTCTCAAAGTGATGAAGGAGTTTCGCGCAGAAGAAGCTGCTGCTGCTGCCAAAATTCAAGCTGAACGTGACAAGCGTGCTTTCCAGTACAACTTAATGGCAAGCATCCCTCAAACCATTAGTCAGATCGGAAGTAATCTGGCGCAGATGCGTTACAACGCACCACGCCTTCAAATCCTGGCAGGCATCCCAGATCAAATGCGTGCTGCCTACGGTTCGATGCCAGCCATTGATATTCCTCGTGGCCGAACCTTTAGCTAACACTGGCATATAATTAAGTCATGGCTTTATCCGATGGCTGGCAGCAATACGCTACCTATGCGCCAATTGCGCCTATCAATCAAGCTTTTCCAACTGCTTCTTCGGCGACATCAACAACAACAACAACTTCAGCTAAACCTACCAGTATGGATCCCTTTTCAATTGGCTTAGGTGTTGCAAATATCGGAGCATCTATCTTTGGTGCTTCTGCACAACAAAGAGCTGCAGAAGAACAAGCTCAAGCAGTAGAAGAAGCTTCCAAACGTGCGGCGGCTGCCACCAAGCAAGCAGCGGAAATTGGCGCTGTTGCCCAATTGCGGGGCAAGCAAGCGGGTTTTGGTTACGACTACCTCACCTCTCGGTACGAAGGGGGTGCAGGCGGTGCTCTCGCCCGTTTAAACGAAGCACGAGATCTTGTCCAGAAAGCAAATATTCAAGCTAATAATCCAGCCTTTAATACGCTGCGCTCGGTTGAGCGTTACGAAGATCGCCTCCGTGGCGCAATGCCTGGCTTTATGCCACCTTATGCTTTGTTTACGTGATCTAAAATAAAGACAATTCAATAAAGTGTTATGGCAGGCAATAGCCCTTTTGAGTATTTAACCAAGCGTACTTCTGGAGATACGGAAGACGTATCTGATCGTCTTGGTGCAATTGAAGAAAAACTAGGCATTGCCCCAGTTACGGCACTTGGAAGTTTCTTTGGTGGTGACCAACCAAAACCTACGGAAAAGAAAAAGGGTTCTGGCTTTAAAGCAGCGATTCGTGACGTTAAAAAGATCGGCGCTATTCCTGTTAAAGCAATTGAAAAATCCGAAGAGGCAACTAAAAAATCTGCTGCTGATTATGCTCAGTTTCTTGCGGGGCAGGTGTCTCGTGGCGAACGTAGCCCGATTGAAGCATCTGACGAGTTTGCCAACTTTGGGTTGGCTTATAGGATTCCAGATGCATTTAAAATTGCTGAACAGCTTGGAAGCTTAAAAGCAGGTTTAGCGCCAGAAGGTACTGTAGAAAAATATCGTCCGTTCCAGGAATTTGCAGCGCGTTCGCTTGGTATTGGTTTAACGGAAGAAGACATCAAGTCTACAGAAGCCGCCGCTCGTGCACTTGGTAAAACGTCGCCTGAGGCATTTTCTCAATTCTTGGGACAAAAGATGCTTTCGTCTCCGGAATACGTTCGCAAAAACCCTCTCGCCTTTGCTGCTAATCTTCCTGGCGGTGGCAAATACGGCGTTGGTTATCAAACTCCCGATGGCACTTTTACAGGTACTTATCGCTTCAAACCAGGCTCAACTGTAAATTACAATTGATTTTACCTTTTATACTGATAAATAACGGATAGATAGTAAATGGCTGACGCTCTTGAGTCTTTAATTGAACAGGCCCGCCTTAGAGGCGTTCAGTTGTCTGGTGCCCCTAAAAAAGAATTAACCAAATCTATCCAGCAAGCAGGTAAAAAAGGACAAGGTAAAACCATTACAGCAGCCGAAGTTCGTGGCGGCAAAAAAGTTTATGAAAAAGCTGGTGGCACTGATTATCTTTCAACTATTGGTCGTACATATGCCGCTAATCAATTAGCAAAAGATCTTCGCAAGAAGTTTGAAAAGAAAGGGTATACTCAACAAGACGGGTATTACACCAAAGCCGGTAACATCACGGAAGATGTGTTGAAGAAGGCAACCGACGCCGGTTTTGCAAACAAAGATATTCGCTCTTATCTTGCTGGTAAATTTGCTTACGATGAATTAGATGATCAAGTATCTAAATTTATGGGTCAGGGCAATTATGAGTTAGATCGTGCTACCGGCCGTTGGTCTGAAAAACCAGAAATCACAGTGACAGGTAGTGGCACTACTCCTGCACCAACCACAGTTCCCTCTGGAACTGTTAGTGGCATTTATGCTGGCATCAACCCAGACAAAGCCCCTGGTTCTACGATTGCTGAGATGGAATACATGACTCTGATTGATCCTTATAAAATCCAAGCCAAGTCTGCAGAGCGCCGTGCTCGTATGGAGCAAGCAACGGATCTTACAAAGTCACGGATGCAACAGGCTAATTACTTGTACAACTTGATTCCTTCTGCTTTCTAAGGCTGCTGATATAATTAATTTTAGTTAATACCATGGACTTTAATTCTGCCGCTCCGAAGGAGCCATCTGATGATGCTCCCTTTGATCTTCAAGGATTCAAAAATTTACTTGATACTTTGAAACAATCAAAAGAGCAGCGAGAAAATAAAGCAAAACCTGTATACAACCCAGAGGAGTAAATATGGCTAAAGGTGGCGGCGGCAAAGGAAGCGGAGGAAAAAACGCCCCCAGTGGTGGTGCCAGTCCTAAAAGGGGCGGCGGAAATGCTCCTAGTGGTGGTGGCGGCAGTCCTAAATCCTCGCCAACTTCAGCCATACCAGCTCCTGGTCCCAAGCCACCTGCGGCTCCCACTGGGGGTGGTGGTAGTGCACAGTCCGCTCCTGCCAAAGCAGTTAATGCTGCCAAAGCGTTTCAATCAACGTCGCGCTCTTCCTCTCCTTCTCAACAAAAAGAAAAGAAGCAAGAACAAAAAGAAAAGAAGCAAGAACGAGTTAAAGCTTTAACAACTAAAGCCAAAACTTTAATCACGGGTGCTACCAGTGAGGGCATTGCGGATCCCGGTAAATTTAAAGATATTCTTGGAAAGTTAAAAGATCTTGGTAAAGATAAAAGAGTGCAAAACTTGCAAACACAAAAGAAAACTGCTGTTTCCACTGCAAAAGCGGCAGCTCAAGCCCCTGGAGGAAATAAATTTAGTCAAGAGGACTTAGATAAAGCAGTTCAAGATGCATTAAGTAAAGCAGGTAATTCAGGAATTACACAAGAAGATTTGGACGCTGCCTTGGCAAACGTTGGGAAGACAGGCCTTACGCAAGAAGATCTGGATGAAGCGTTATCAAGATACAGCCCTCAAACAAACCCCTTGGATACTGGTGCAGCTGCTGCAGGTACGAGCGAGTTTGATGACTGGATTAAATCATTTGAATCACAACAAGATGCCGGTGCATTTGATCCAGATCTGTTCAGAGGCCTCCTGGGCGAGTTAGAATCTTCTAAGCGTCGTCAGAAGGATTGGAATGAGCGTTCAGCAAAAGCGTCTTACAAGTACTAAGACAGATTCGGCTACCGGCTATTTAGACGTCAGCGCCTTTGAAGAGTGGTTTCTTGAGCAGCCTGGCGATGCTCAAGAAGCTTTTCATGCTTTTTCTTGTGAAAATTATTCATTCATTGAATGTTTTCTCTATGCCCGTTTCCTCGGTTATGTAGGCAACATTATCTCGTGTGAGGCTTGGATCAAAGACCAATACCCAAAGCCAGATCACCGGAAAATGCTCCTAATGGAAATCGAAGAAATGCGGGAAGATATTCGCAAACTCCGTGAGGACATTGAAAATTGTGCCGTGAAACGGGATGCCGGCGTTGCTCGTATTGCAGCGATGGAAAAAGAATTGCGCGGCACGATTAATCAAGTTGAACAATACACATCCGTCAAAGACCGCAAAGGTTTACTCATGGCTGGGGCTGATCGCGCCATTCGTGAGTTGATGTTTATTTTTAAAGACGATCCAATTGAATCACCTCTTCACGAAGCAAGCATGAGCGTCTGGGCACGCATGCAACTGGAAGAATAAACGGACATTAAAATAAAGAAAAACATTTGTTATGGCCAAAGGAAAAATGCCTCCTCAACTTCTTGAGCACTTCAAGAAGAAAGAAGCCAAGAAAGAGGATGGCACTGAGATGAATGATAAGGAAAAACGTCGCGCTGCTTTGGATAAAGCACGTAAGTATCAAAACAAAAAGCGCAAAGAACAAGAAGACTGAGTTAGTATTCAATAACTGATTGAATATTATCTGTGCCTTCGTATCTTCATCTGGCTTATCGCAGGAATGCACGCGTTGCTTCCAAAAACTATGCGATTAAGCCACATAAAGATATTGATTCACTTAAGAAAGCACGCGAAGATTTTGGTTTCTTTTGTGAATACGTAGCTGATAAACCTCCTGCCCAGCACCACAAAGACTGGCATCGTCACTTTGTGACTGAAGAAGATAGCAGTTGCCTTCTTCGTATTGCTGGTCCAAACGTGGATCTACTTGCACCACGAGGATCCGCCAAATCCACAGTCCTTGGTTTGCTAACCGCCTGGGCTATTGGCATCCATACACAAGCTAAACGTCCCCTACAAATTCTGTACCTTTCTTATACGGTTGATATTGCTCGCTCCAAGTCAGCAACAATCAAACGAATCATTGAAAGCAAACGATATCAAGAAGTTTTTCCTGAAGTCCGCCTTCTGAAGAACGTTACTAGTAATGAGTACTGGTCTATTGACCATAAGTTTGCTGGTATTGACGTAACCGGTGATGAACAATTTACGCTCTGCGCCGCAGGTCTAAAAGGCTCGGTGACCTCCAAGCGTTCTCATCTGGTGATGATTGATGACGCCATTAAATCAGCTGCGGATATTTCAAACCCTGACATCCGAAAGATGATGCAGGACAACTGGAACGCGGTGATTGCACCCACCATGTTCGAGGGTGGGCGGGCCATTTGTCTTGGTACGCGCTTCCGTCATGACGATATTCATGCCACGACATTCAACGAACAAAACAATTGGACGCAGATTGTTCTTTCCGCAATTCAAAATGATCCAAAAACAGGGGATGAAATTTCGTATTGGCCAGAGATGTGGTCATTGGATTATTTAAAGGAAAAGAAAAGGCAGGCGCCAATTGCTTTTTCATTCCAGTACATGAATCAAATTATCAGGCAGAACGAGCTTTCGCTCGCACCTGAACTGATTGTTAAAGCTGAAATCTCAACTGAATTTGATACGTTGGGTGTTGGGGTTGATCTGTCTGCTGGCACTAAAGAGAAAAACGATTACACCGTTATGGTTCTTGGTGGTCGTATTGGTGATCGCATTCATATTATTGATTACCGTCGATTGCGCGTGATGGGCAACCTTGAAAAATTAGATGCTCTCAAAGAACTCTTGAATGATTGGTCGATTCTCGGCAAGGATGCAAACGATAATTATTTTCCTACTTATTCCACGTGTGACATTTGGAGTGAAGCGGTCCAGTACCAGGCATCCCTGGAGGCAGACTTCAAACGTGTTTGCTTAAATCAAGAAAGTCTCTACAACTTAATCTGGCATCCGGTCAAAGGATTCCGTGCCGATAAACTGGCTCGCTTCCGTGGAATTATGGGCATGTTTGAAGATCGCAAGATCATCTTTAATCGATACCGTAACTTCACCAACATGTTTGAAGAACTTACAAATTTTGGTGTCAGCAGTCACGACGACTGTGTTGACGCACTTGTTTGGTTGGTTACAGGTTTAGCGCGTAAAGGACAGCTTCAACTTGATTACTAAACTTAGAATAATAAAAAATACGTTTAGGCTGTGGGTCCGGAATACATTGCTATCGGTTTGACGGCCGTTGTATCAGCTATTACTGGTGGAAGTTGGGTTGCCGGTAAGATCCTGAGCCGGCAGAATGATCAAATCCAACAAGCTTTCAATTATATTAGCTCTCAGAAACGCAGGATTGACATCTTGGAAGACGATTTAAAACACATGCCTTTGGAATATGTTTTAAAGGTTGATTTCTTAAGAGAAATTCAACAAATGCACGATAACTTTAATCAGATTAACGCTAAGCTTGATAAACTAGTCGAGAAACTGCTTGAAGCAAAATGAGAAGTTACGTTCTTGAAGTAGAAGAGAACGAGAACGGAGAGCAATTTATCACCTTTCCTGAAGAAGTTATCGAAGAGCTTGGATGGCAAGAAGGAGATATTCTCAATTGGGATGTGCGAGGAGAAGGCATCATTCTTTCCAAGGTCCACGATGCCTCCGGCTACGAAGTTATAGAAGAGTAGAATATAGAAAATAGGCAAAAAAATGCGTTATTACGGCGGCCAACCTGTTGACCTGGGAAATGCAGGAGCATTTAGTAACTTAATGGCGGGTAGCCCAAGTTTTGATATTGGTCCACGAAGCCCGTTCAAAGGGATGCCGCAAGAAGAATTAAATAAACTGAAAGAATGGGATCAACGTCCGCAAGACTTGCAAAAATATTATGAACGTATTAATGCCCCTGGACCAAAACTTCCATTTGCGCTTGGTCTTGATGCAAATCCATTAATTGCTCAAGCTTATCCAGGTGGCCAAGCTCTTGGCAATGCAGCAGCACTTGGTGGTCAAATGGGAGTTGGTCCCCAGAATTACGAAGCGATGATGCAACAGCTTCAGCAGATGGGGGCACAGGGTGGCGGCCAACCTCCCATTAATTTTGGCGTAGACATTGAAAACGAGAAGGTTAAAAATCTTCGCGGTAATGTCCGTGCTCAAATTGATAAAAACCAAAGTGTCAACTTTGGTGGTCAATATAATGTTCAGGATCAAAGCGGTCGTTTCGGCCTTGGTTACCAAACACCAACTTTTGGTTTTGATGTGAATGTTACGCGCACTCAACCAATGCCTGGCATGCCGGGTCCTGGAGGCTACGGCGCCATGATGAACATGGGAGGACGTTTCTGATATGTACTACCAATCCACGCCGCCCATTGGTAATGTGGCCGGGATGGCAAACGCTCAATTCTTTAAAGGTCCACAGTACGGCCAAGCATTTGATGCGATTGCCATGGAACCTCCTTATACAGCACGTGAACGAGCAGAAGATCAAATTATTTTGCGTTCTTTGCAGAAAGGAGAAATGGGCTCTGGCCCTTTGATTGAAAAGGCTATTCAGGACTTAATTCAACGCACCAGTCTTGGAGGCACCGGCTTTCGTGGTGTTTGATTTACAAGAAGCAAGCGAAACCTGCTAAGATCAAAAAAGAAAAGGAAAATAGTTAATGGCTGTAGACGCTAAGGCCAGACTTAACGAAATTGTTGAGTCGTATCTAGAGAAAGACTCTGGTACGGTCGTAGATACGGGCGTTGTTGCGTCGCACCTAGCCCAGATGAAACTCTTTGGTATTCGCCAAGGAGTTGAATTTTTTCCAGGTCAAGACAACTTTGGCGCCCAGCGCAAAGACTTTATTGACCGTGTAATTAAATACAACCAAATTGACATTCGCCTTGATTCTATTTGGGATTACTTCCTGTGCGATGGTAAAGGCATTTTCTATATACGGCCCACCAAGCAAAACTATCGTATTTATTATTTCCGCGAACACGAGTATCGCAGTTATTACAACGTAGATGGTGAGCTCGATGAGGTGGTGATCATCTACAGCTACAAGGTGCGTAAAGCGGGTAGCTCGCATGATGGTATTAATGTCACCAACATAACCGGCACTTCAATTACGGGTGAGCCAGGAGCAAAGCGTTATATTCGTTTATCAATCAAAGCAAATGAAATTGAGGAAACTCATTCTGATGCTGAGATGACTTTTGACATGCCATCTGGTATGTCTCCCGGTAAAACAAAAACATTTAAAAATTCGCTTGGGTTTATCCCCTGCGTTGAGATCTTTAATAATCCGAAGGGATTTGCAAAAGAAGGTGTTGGAGAATTTGACGCATTAGCCAATCACATCGTGACGCACGATGATTTGGTGCGTACCATGCGTAAAAACGTTCAGTTCTTTGGTAACCCAACTCTCCTTTCGTCTCGCCCCAAGACTGACCTTATGGAGTCAGGCGGCGACTCGGTTGTTCAGCGTCCTTCGATTGCGGCAAACTCTGGCTTCGCTGGTGCCAGCCCACTGAGCCGTTCAACCTTTAAGTCCGATCCAATTTCCCGTGGTGTTGACGGTCAGATCCGCGTGCCACGTGTGATTGCAAACCTGGAGCCAAACGACCGTGTCGGTTACATTGTTCCAGACGCCATCACTGGTGATCAAAATAATTTTGCACGTCAATACCGAGAGGAAATTCGTACTGCCTTAGGCGGCGTTGACGAACTTTCAATTTCTGCAGGCGTTACCGCAACGGAGTACAAATCTCTGTTCGGCCGTGTGTCGGCAACATCGAAAAAGAAAGCAAATGCAGTTTACACCTATGGCATTTGTCGTTGCCTCGAACTGATTATATATCAAGAAGAGCAACTGTTTCGGATGTCACTTGCTGCCGCACTTGGTATTGAGCGTCCAATTGAACCTGCAGCTGATGCTTCTAAAGAAGAAAAAGATGCCTATACGGAGGCTGCAACTCAATTTGAAGCACAAGTCCAGGATGCAATTAATGCTGCTATTCAGGCACAAACTGTTCCCCCTGGTGTAACTGGACTCATCCCAGATGGTGATGTCACTATGCTGTGGAGGTGGACGGGGCCTGTTTATGAGGACTCCACGCAAGACGTACTTAACAACTCCATTGTGGTGCGCAACTTACAAGAATTAGGTGTTGATAGCATTGAAGCACTGAAATACCTCTTCCCGTCTAAAACGGATGAGGAACGGGCCGAGATGTTATCTGGGTTCCCGTTCAGGATGGTGAGTGAACTACAGGGCGCTTTTGCTCAATTCTCTCGCCTGGTGGGTGGCCTGATGCAGACCCCTCACCCGCAGTCACCGAACCTTCCGATGGCTGCCGATCCCAGGTTGGATTTAACTCCATATCTGTATCGAACATTAGAGGCTTTACAAAAGGAGATGAGTTATGCAGGACGCTACCGTCCAATCGATCCCACAGACGAGCCCGACTCCGGCAGTAGCGCCGAGCAGTTACGTGACTCCGTCTTACCAGCCGAGCCAAGCCCCGGTCTCGTACCAAGCAGCCCCGGTGAGCTACCAGGCGGCAGCACCTCAGGCGGCCCCGGTTTACCAACCCTCAGCCCCTACTCAGTACGCCCCCCAATACCAACCGGCGGAAGTACAGAGCAACCCCTGGGAATCGGCGTTCAACAAAGTAGTGAATCTACTGAGCGCACCAGTTCAATCCCCGTTCCAGGGTCAACCGTCAGCTCCGACGACGACCTACGCCCCGGCCAATTACGGTTCGACCAGCAGCCCAGCTACGCAACCATCGGTTCCGCAGACCTGGTCAACCAACCAGGTTTACTCGCCCAGCTCTTCCCCAACCTACTCGGAGGGTCTGAGCCAGGAAAGCCAGCAAGTAATCGCAGCGTTCGGAAGCGAAGCTCCCGCAATTCTAAATAATTATGCCCTTCAGCTTGAAGGTCTGCTGGATAGTGCTGTCGCTTGGGGTCAGGAAATGACCGAAACTCTCAAGCAATATGCCGAATTTGCTACCAATGAGCACACCGAGAATCTTGCTTATAACGAGATTCTGACTAACCCTGATGTGCTGAGCGATTACACCCTTCGGTTCTTCGGTCCCGAAGGTCCGTACCCTGTGCATGAAGGTGAGGAAGACCTGGAAGCTTACGGCTATCCAACTGAGCAAGTTGATCCATATGCTTATGGTGAATTCCCTGCTCCTCCCGCCGCATCTGCTCCCCAGCAGCCCGCCAACTTCTGGGGCACCTTCAACGAGATCATGGCGCGTGATCCCCAGAATGCATGGCGCGTTCTGAACCAGGCTCAGCCCAACATGGTGTCAAACAAACTCTTCGTAATGGAGTGAGGCACATGCGACCGCTAGGACAAACCCGTCCTCTGCTCGCCTACGGAGTCCCCGTCGCTGCCGGTCTGGTGGCTGGCGGGGCTCTTGCCGCACAGGGCGAAGATCCAGGTAGTGCTGTTCTTGGTGGCGTTGCCGCCGGTCTTGGCGCTCGCGGCGCCCTTGGCGCTGCTCGTCTGGCAGGTAAATATGCTGGTAAAGCACGTGCTGGCCTGGCATCCAGGGCTATCGAGAACCTTGGCAAAGCCGAAGGAATTCTTCCCGCTCAGTTTATTAATGCTGAGATGGGTAGACAGGCTGATCTTATTAACCGTTTTGTTAGCGACAAATCGGCCAAAGGAGCAGCTGCAGCAGTAGGTGTTCCTCTTGCCGCCGGTCTTGCCGGCATGGGTGGTCTAGCTGCAGGCAGTCTTGCAGGAGCGATTGGAATTCCTGGCTTCCAGCAAGGCATTGATCCCGAAGGCTACAGCTCCAACAACACGGAGATGGCACGGATGGGCGTGCCAACTATGCAGTACATGTAACTTTTGAGTTACCACCTGCTAAAATTTTTGTTAGATAAGACACATGTGTCTTTATCTTTCACCCGATAAAAACACTGACACTGGAGGATAAACCAAAGTGTTCATTGATAGCTAGTTCAGATCCTGGTAGGTATGACCCTTCAAGATTTGGTAAATAGCTCCGTGGTTGCAATCAAACTTTTCAGCAATCTTTCGATAAGAAAGTCCAGCCTCTTTTAAAGATTTGATCTGAGCCACGTCATCCGAAGAAAACTTTCTCAAAGACTTCTTCGGTTTTCCTTTACTGGCAAAACCATTGTTTTTATAACAACCGTTTTTCCAGGCTCTTGTTAAATTCTTTTGTTTGGTAACGATCTCAAGATTGTCAAGTTGATTATTTCTCTTGTCATTATCTTTGTGATCAACTTGCAAGGAAAAGTTACTGGTTCCATGGGAACGCAGGTCTAATCCTAAAAAAGCAACAGCCATCAAGACGTGAAGATGAAAACGTTTTCTCTTCCCATCAACAAGAACTGAAACACGGTCATAAACACTGGTCGAACGAACAGGAATCTCTCGAAAATATTCTTGATTATCGGGATCAAGTTGTTTTTCAAAAGGTTTTCCTTCTTCTGTTAAGTAAAGATTACCAAATCCAGGTACAAGTTTTGGACTCATGTTGTTCATAAACAAGTTTCCAAATGATAATATACCTCAACTGAACGCTCAACGTTGTCACCTCACCGAGCAATCGATGAGTGCAAACCGGATGAATTCAGGGAAGCCCTAACGTAAAGACGAGGGTAATCCTGAGCCAAGCCAATCAAGTCGTGATTGGAAGGTGCAGAGACTACTGGGGGTAACACGATCTTGTTACGTAATACCAGATTTAGCGTCCGGCATCCCTCAGGGATGAAGAGATAGTCCACCCCTCTAAGAAACTAGAGACCAGGAGAACGACTTTCCAAAGATTTTAGGTGCGGAACTTTATCGTCCCCACCCTGCATATATTGCCGAGATGGCAGTCGAGCCTGTGGTCGTTCATGACTTCACTCGTCAGCCTGGTCAGACCGTTCAGTTAGACCGCTATAAGTTCTGGGGTACCCCTGGTACTAAGGACAGCCGTGAGCGTATTGCCGATCAGACCATCGGTACCGCCAACAGCCGTAACATCACCAAGGAGAAAGTCCTGGTGGTGCTTAAGGAATACACTGGTCCTGCAGATCCGGGTGATCCGACCCAGCCTTCGACCTTCAAGATTGCTCGTGAAACCCTGATTACCGCCCAGCGCCTGCTGCTGGACACCGGTAATCTCAACATGTTCCACCAGTCAATTGGTAGCCTCACCCTGTTGGATGACTACCGCCGCTGGCGCGACCGTGTCTTTATTGACGAACTTGCCAAAGCAGAAGCTAACGGTGAAGCTTCCAGCACCCAGGGTGGTTACTACTTCCCAGGTAGCAAGAACAAAGCTGCCAATGGTTCGATCTCTTACACCGCTGCTGAGTTCACCGCTGAAGTGCAGCAGTTCCAGGTGCGCACTGACCTTCTGACCATTGTTAAGGACCTGCGTAAGCGCAACGTTCCTACCTTCGCTGATGGTCTGTATCGTTGCATCTGCGATCCCACCTTCATGATGCACCTGCGTCGTGATACTGACTTCCGTGAGATCGCTCGTTACGCTGGTAACCCTGGCCAAGGCATGTACATGGGCAACCCCATGATGCCTAACAACGCCAGCTTCTACATGGGTCCCCAGGCTGGTCAAGGTTACTTCCTGGCTGGCGAACCTGTGATGCCTACCGGCGTTCAGTTCGAAGGTGTGAAGTTCTTCGAGTCGACCAACTTCCCCACTAAGAACGTTCAAGCTTCGTTCGATGCTGGCTCCAGCTACAGCTCCCAGGAAGTGGCCCAAGGTTACTTCTTCGGTCCTCAGTCTGTCGGTGTGGGTATTGGCGGTCCGAACGCACAAGTTCTGATCAACAATAACGACGATTTCAGTCGTTTTATCATCCTGATTTGGCAACTTTACGCTGGTTTCGAGATCCTCAACAAGGACTTTGTTACCACCGCGTTCAGCTTCGTGTCTGATGACGGCAACGTCTGATAATTAACAAATAAACCACAACATAGGAAAAAATAAATGACCTATTTGTCTTCTAAGAAGATCTATCCAGGTAACTGGACCAACGCCCTGAACGGCTGGTATAAGAACATTGATACCAACGACAACGGTACCAATGATGCTTCCAAGGGTGGCCCCACCTCTGTGCTGGCCGTCCCTGGTTACCGCTACTTCCAGCAGCGTGGTTACGTTGCTGTGGCCTGGGCCTCTGGCGATGCCGCCACCAAGGGTCAGACCATGGATGTGATCGTTCCTTCGCCTTACCGCCAGGACGACACCCGCCCTGACATCACCGGCATGGTGATCTCTGGCAGCTCCACCCAGCCTGCTTTCGTGTATCGCGCTGCGGTTTCAGTTGCTTCTGGTTGGGGTGATGGCCGTGTTGCCACTGGTATCTACGCTGCTACCGGCAACGTGGTGACCTTTGGTCGTAATGACAGCGGCCCTGTGGCTGTGACCGGTGTGGGTGAGCCTATCGCTCAAGCTAACCTTACCTCCACCGTGTCCGGTGACGCTTCGGCCAAGATTCTGTTTGCCGCTGGTTCTCAGGCCCTCAGCTCCACGCCTTTCCTGACCGCTACTGGTGCCACTGGTGTTGGTCCTTCGGGCGTGTACAAGTCCTTGACTGCTGCTACCACCTTCAAGGTGTTTGCTCGCGGTACCAACACTGATACCGGCGTGTCTGGTGGCGTGTATCTGGCCGACGCTGATTACAACGCTGGTCTGAAGGGTTACCTGGTGGTTGAGGTGTGCTACATCCAGCCTGATGACGCCCCTGGCTACGAAGATATCGAAGAGTATATCCTCGGCCGCACTGTTAGCTGATTAGGTTAAACTAGGACCAGAAATTAAAACATCTGGTCCTTATGCTTTACCAGCATCGTAAAACCGGCGCTCGCGTCAAAGTTGTAAGCGAATGGGATAACGGCGATTGGTTCATGGTCGAAGATCAGGACGGTCGCCTTTATACCGCTTACAAAAATGAATTGATCCCTGATGAAGTTGCAACCAAGAAAGTTGCCACTCTTCAGGTTAAAGATAAGGCAGCCCAAGAAGAGCCTCGTACTTTCCCACCCGAAACGCGTTTAAACATCAATACCGCTACCCCACAAATGATCGCTGATCATATTAAAGGTATCGGCGTCAAGACAGCTCGAGAGATTAAAGATCTTCAGATGTCCTTATCGGGTGAGAAGTTTAATAGCCTTGAGCAATTGAAACAGATTAAGCGTGTGGACTGGGATGCAGTTCTGGCAGCCGACCTGATCAGGGTTTGATCCATTTACCACAGATAAGCCCCTGGGAAACCAGGGGTTTTTTCGTTTTAAAATAAAAAGAAAAAGATAATGGCTGGTATTCAGTATTTCGGGCAAGTTGGATCGACTGGTGTATCAACCGGTCCGCATAAACATGTTTATGTGAAAGAGTTAGCCACTGGGAAGTACCTGGATCCAGCAACCATTCGTACGCCTTTACTTGGTTTACGCATCGGGGAAAAGAAAATACCGGCACTGATTAAGACACCAGAAGGCAAGATTGAATTCAATCCAGCTGCTGGAATTACTCTCACATCTCGTTACGGTCCACGTAGTGCGCCAACTGCTGGTGCCAGTACCTTCCACCAAGGAGAGGATTGGGCGCTACCAGAAGGCACTCCTATTTACTACGAAGGCGGTGGTAAGTTTGTTCCGAAAGCAAACCAAGGTGGTTACGGTAATCTTGCCACTCTGATTACAAGCGATAACAAATACGAAGTTGGCTTGGGCCACATGAAAACGCTTGGTGGCGCATCTGAGTTACCGCCAACAACCCTGCCAGTTGATACTTCTGCTTCTGCAGAAACGAATGATTTGTCAACTTTATTATCTTTATTGCAGCTAACCAAGCCAAAGCAAAAAACATTACAAGAATCACTTCTTGAGCAGACCTTGGGGGAAGCTTTAACTCCAAAACCAAGCATGACGCAGCAATTCCTCATGGAGTATATGAATTCTCCACTGCCAGGACTTGCTTAAATTGATTACTTTATAATTAAACTATAACGAAAGGTAGACGTGCAGTTATCTGACTTTGACAAAAGTAGAGTTAGGTATCACCTGGGCTACTTTACCGTGTCTGTTCCAGCGGGTGACTATGCTCGCCTGGAAGAAGCGATGAATACCATCCCGGATTCATACTTCTATGACAAGGTTGTTATTCAACTTGGTCGTTGCGATACGGCTGAGAAGAAAACAGAAGTTGCATCGACGCCTTCTACGCGAATCGAAAGCATCCTCGGTGACGTGGATCGTACGATTCGCTCCAGCAATGCCAAAGAGGCATTAAAGGTTTGGGATGAGATTTATCTCTACGAAACCAATCGTCTCGCCGGCATTCTTTACGTTCCTAACTATAAAGATCCATTCCAGGCTCGATATCGTTATGAACGCTCAGGTGCGGAATTTATTCAAGCTCTACCTGGTCCTGCTGACACTGCAGTGGGCTCTCGTCTTTATCTTCATGAGGTTTGGCGCTAATCATGGCCATTGATATCTTTAAAGCGATTCAAGCTGCAGGAGTTCCGTCTTCTGTGTTTCAACGGCAGAAAGCTAAGCCTAAATCTTTTATTGAGATGGCTGCTTCTGCTCCAATGGCAGCTTCTCCGTTATTTAAGTTTCCTGGGCAGACCGCAGATTATGCTGTACCAGCAACGGTGCCAGCTACTCAGGTGAATCCTGGAGCTACAGCCGCAGCAGAACGTGCATATCAAACGGAGAAAGCACGTGTTGCTCAGATGGCAGCACAAAACCCTGAGCTCCAGCGTTACGAAGCAGCACGCTTGAAAGCAGTAGCCCCCGGCGCAACGCCAGAACAAGTGCAATCTGCGGAAGATCTTGGGATGCAGATCTGGGCTCAAAAATATGGCAAGACCCTAGCTCCAAAGGTTAAGCCTGGTCAAGCTGGTTACGATGTTATCCAAAAAACTTTGTATCCAGGTGGCGCACCGTTGCCCGAATTGCCCGCAGAGTCAGTTGCAATGCTGAATGCCATCGCACCAGCTGATGCAACGGGTATTCGTCCTGATATCACACCGATGCCCGGTGCACTGCCAGTATTCTCGGATGTTTCCGATGCCATGTACCAGGCTGTAATAGGAGGTCAAAGCACCTTGGTACCACCCGCACCGCAATTAGCTTCTCCTTCTGCAGTTTCTCCTCAGGAAACGGGAGGCATTTCCTTCCAGGATGCTTCTTTTGAGACTCCTGCAACCAAGCGTCGCTCTGATTTATTTGCACAGTTACTTTCTGGTATTCGTCAGTACGGTGGCATGTAATTAACTGGCATTGCTTTGCATGTAAGCCCAGCCTGCTGGACACGAATCTTTGATTCACGGGGGCCAGCGTTGTTGCTTTAAAACCATGATTCTCTGTCCCAAATTTGTTAAACGATCCCTGACTCATCTGGCAGTCGCACTTACTCTTCAAACAGTGTTTATTCCCGGTCTCAGGGCAAGTTCAAATTGGGTAGGAGAATAAGCAGAAAACCATGTCTTACACCAGCGAACAACTTAAAGAAATTGCGAGGCAGAAAGCCCGCACTTATGGTGTAAATGAAGACATCTTTCTGCGTCTTGTAGGAGCAGAGTCTGGCTGGAATCCACGTGCCAAAAGCGGTGCTGGTGCCATGGGTCTTGTTCAGCTCATGCCTGGTACTGCACAAGGACTTGGTGTTTCGGATCCTTATGATCCTGTCCAAAGTCTGACGGGTGGTGCCCGTTATTTGAGCCAACAACTCAAGCGTTTTGGTTCTTATGACAAAGCTTTGGCCGCATACAATGCTGGTCCTGGCAATGTTGAACGATATGGTGGAATCCCGCCATTTAAGGAAACACAGAATTATGTGAAAAAAATCCTTGGTGGTGTTGATGTTGCAGCCAAACCAAAACCACAGACACAAGAACCACCCGCCTCTGGATCACAAGTACAAGATTTCTTGAAGGGTTTTCTCCTTCAAAATTTCTTACTTAATGATCAAAACGTTGCACCTTCCATTGGCGAGCAGTTACTCAAGACTGCATTCCAACGCCCAATGACTGGAGTTGAAACGGATATCTCAACGGCGTCCTTATTTACACCAAGGACACCATTCTTGGAATCCCTCACTCAGTTCTAGTAGATTGCAACAGACTTGTTTGCATTAGAATGCAAGCATATAATTGATTCGATAGAGAGTAAGCGTACATGTCCTCGACTTCCTCGAACAAACAACCACTGTTTATTGATCGTCCGTTGTTTGATACGGTGCGTGTCACTACTCAGACTGTTGGCAGTCAAGCCAGTAATACGGTGTTTGTCCAGGGTGGACAGGCACCTTCTATTCTGGTGGACATGGACGCTGCTTTCAGCGAAGACAATAACAATGGTGGTGTCGTTGATTCCATTACGATCACACGCGATGATCGCTATCGGGATGCCGATTACACTGTCAACGCAAGCACCTCTGGCACCGTTGTTTCTTTGAGGAGCGGTCAGGTCGTCTACGTTGCCTCCACAGCCGTTCTTACCAATGGTACCGCCAGTGGTGTTGGTTATTATACTTACACCGGCTCTGGCACCTTAACGGGCGTCAATACGGCCCTTAACTACTCAGGCGCAACGGCAAGCGGTTTCCAGTACCAAGGCGTTGCTTATGGTTATCAACCTGCTGTAACTTTTGTTTTCTATCAGACTCGTAACACCACCACTCCAATTCCGGCAAGTGGTGATTATCGTATTTTGTTCGCAAGAACAGTCCCTGCTAACAGTGGTGTAGTTGACTGTTCGGACGTGATGCCACAGCTTGCTGTACCCATGCCTTCTGCAGGTAATACCAATGGTTTAGGTGCAGGCTCCCCGCTACGCAACAAAGGAATCTACCTGGAACGTGGCGACCGTATTTACGTCGGCGTTTTTGCAGAAGGTCCAAATATTTCTGGATACACCCCAGGTGCACATGTCTATGCACAAGGCGGATTCTTCTAATGTATGGCCCCAAGACAAGGAAATAGTTTTGGTTCTTTCAGCAGTTTCCTTCAAGCAAAGGACACTGATCCTTTCAAATTAAAACCAATTACAACAGAATTCTCAAAAGGATCTGTACCTGATTCTTTGAGCACTATCAACCGTGAGTCTGCTTGGTCACGATGGCGCCGTGGTTATGAATTGGCCACGGCTACTTTCTATGACAACGATTTTTCATATCCTTTTGAATATCAGATTCCTACACCGTCTGGAAGCGTAGATCCGAACGTTAATCCTTACCCTGTTGTCTCAGGTGTATTTACAGGATTCCCGACAACAAATCGGGATCTTGGCATGCATTGGGCCGTATGGCGTTATGCCGGATCAACAAGAACAGATAAATTAACTGACCCGGTTAGCAGTAACACCTTAGCCGTTGCATCTGTTACAGAGGACGCCGAAAATTGGTATGTAACACTCTCTGGCACCTGGAGCACAGGCAATCCATTACCACCGCCTTTTTATATTCCAGTCCCAGGTCAAACCGAAGGACTGAAACCAATGAATACGGAGATCTTTGAAGATCGTATCATTACAGCCAATGGTCCTTTAATTACAGCCGACAGCATTGATCCCAATACTCAACGTCGCTACGGCTACGCCCAGGCTGTGCTTGTAGACACAGATCCGTTCAACGGAATTTTGACATTTAGAAAAGACGGATCCGTTCAAATTACATTTGACAAGGAGTATCGAACGCCGTCTTCCTTTGGCTTCCAAGTTGGTAGGTTCTTAAATACAGGCGCAAGATTTTCTTGCTCTTGCCAAGATTTTACGCATAGAGATTATCGGTATCTTCACAACATAAGTGAACGATCTTATAAAAAAGCTTACCCAAGGTCTAGTATTGCTTCGATTAAACCTGGCCGTTTTGAGCAAACGAGTACGGTCGTTTTATCGACCCCTGTTTTATTTGACGCAATAACAGCAAATGGATCAACGATCACTGTTGCTACCACAGTGCCGCCGCCTGTGAACAGTTTTATTTCTGTACAGGGAACAGCTGGCGCAGTTGCTGATGGCTTCTATGAAATCACGGAGGTAAATCCGCGCGTTAGTTTTAAGTATGTCATCAATGGAAATGCAGGCGTTGGAAGCATTCTCAATGCAGGCGTCACGAAAATATTTGAAGCAAGTGCGCGGGTTCTCAATACGGCTATGGTGCCAGCCACGCAAAGTAATACCTTAAACGTGTATGCGCCCCCTGGGTATACACCTGAGCTGGGTGCGTCGACCAATAATATCACTAAACAAAATTCAAACAGGGACAACCCAGGTGTCTACCGAGAGTTTGGTGCAACGTATTTGCGAAGCACTTCAAACCCTGGCATCAAAGGCTCTACTGCGGAGGGTATCCCTGGATACAACGACTACTCTTCATCTCAAAATGTCATTACGTCATTGACTGACAACTGGACGCCACTTTTAGATGAAATGCGTTATTGCAAACATATTTATGCGTTGCGTTTTAGGGACGGTGTATTTCCACCAGAGCCATCTGATTTTCCTGTACAGATTGGTTCAATGACTGCGTGGGAGCAACAACTTGTAGAAAGAACAGAAGCAGAACAACAAGAACTAAGAGCTGCACGAATGACACGCAAATCTTTATCGTTGATGGACGTGCCTCCTTACAATTGTCAGTCTCCGAACATGCTGCCGTTCCTGCAGAAGTTGTTTAATGTGCCCGCGTCTTATATCACAGTGGAGAACTTTACAATGTTCGATAAGGACGGTAACCCTTATAAACCGTAATATTTATTTGCAATAAGGTATACTTATCTTAAGTCTCACGAGACTTGTTAGGAATTCCTTAAGAAGCGGCGACCAGTGATCTACGATTCCTAGGTTCTGGGGACGCAGCTCATTTCAACCATGACTCAGACCATCCCTGTAGACCAGAGGATCGTTGATGCGTACTTTCAACTGAAGAGCCAACGCGGCAACAAAGGTGCTGCTTGGCTTTTTGGCATGATCGCAACCTACGGCATTAAACCAGAAGAACTAACATCTTTTGATTGGGGGCCAGGAGCTTCCCTGGTACTACATAATAAAAAACGTCCGATCAACCCATTGCATCCACAGTGGGTTGTTTTGTTTGATTTAAATAAAAAACGGCCCTGCGACATGCAAGACCGTTTAGATTCCCTTGTCCCTCAGCTGTATCGTCTAATGGCTCACCAAGCCATTGATGTTAATGTTACGGATTTGCTCTTGGCATACAGCATACGCAAGAACCATTACAAATCCATCAGGAAGCGGCAGCCATCTTCTCCTGTTTACGCAGGTGTTTCCTAACGGCTTCCACATTCCAGCGATAGCTATCCCTGGAGCGAGTCTCAGGGAAAGCAGCAAAATGCGGACCGAGCTTTAGAGTGCCGTCATCACGCATACGGAAGAGTTCCTTGCGATCCATTCCAAGGAGTTCTTCCGCCCGTGCGACGGAAACCCAACCTGTGCTTTGAGCCATGACTTGGCGTCAGGGTGTATAACTCTCGTACGGTAACGGGAGGAATCCCTGGGTCAAGGGGATTCATACTTTTTTAAGGCTGGTGTGAACTTGTGTAAAGCTTAAGGAAATTAGAATGAGTTAACGGCAACTAAAGAGTATGTACTACAGCGAGCATGAGCCGATTGCTTTACTCGTTGAAGTCACTCCAAAATTAGCGAAGAAACGTTTTCGAGATGAAATCTATAAATCCTGGAACCACCAATGCGCCTATTGTGGTGACAATGCGACGAGTTTAGATCACGTCATACCAAGGCATAAGTCTGGGGAAACAACACGCAAGAACCTAGTGCCAGCATGCCGTCGTTGTAATGCATCCAAGGCTTCTTACAAGCTCCATGAATGGTACATGGAGCAAGACTTCTTCTCCAAGGCTAGGTTAAATAGAATTGAAAGATGGATTGACCAAGATCCCTTCCAGATGCTGAATTGGGAAAAAGAGTCTGATCATTCTTTAGTACATTTTCACTATGTCGGACAAACCAAGGAAGGCGGTTGCAGCAGCCAAGCGTTATCAGAAGGATAAGATGGCTTGCAATAAGCCACAACGCACTCCTGGTCATAAAACCAAAAGTCATATTGTCAAAGCTTGTAAAGGTGGAGAAGAGAAGATCATCCGCTTTGGCCAACAGGGTGTAAAGGGTGCGGGCAAGAATCCGCAAACGGCAAAAGACAAGGCACGCAAGAAGTCTTATTACGCCCGTCATAACGCACAGGATTCCAATCCAGACAAGATGTCAGCTCGGTACTGGTCCCATAAAGTGAAGTGGTAATTCCAGGTTTTCTCGCTAAGCTGCGTAGGCCAACCTCAGTTCACCATGGCAAAACCCAAATCATCTGGCGCCATCAAGATTGAATCCAAGCCAAAAAAGACACGCCAAGGCCAAGGATTACACTCCTTGCCTAATCATGGACGCAAGAAAACTCGCGGCCAAGGCAAATAATTTGTGTATGATTGGGGGTAACTTAGTTACCCCTTATGTCTGATTTTTCTGCGGCTATTGAGTTAATCAGAAAATACGAAGGGTATAACGAGAAGGCATACCCTGATCCAGCAACTGGTGGTGAGCCGTACACCATTGGTTATGGCACTCAGTATTACCCGGACGGATCTCCAGTCAGGCGCGGTCACCTCTGCACGAAACGCAAAGCTCTGGAGTACCTGTACCATGAGTTAGAAGTTCTGGATACGGAACTCAAAAGATTGAACCTTGGCCTGGATGAATCGATGCACCAGGCTCTATTGTCATTTATTCATTCGGTTGGCTGGAATTCCTTCTTATACAGCAACATCATTGATTGTCTGGAACAAGAAGATTGGCGTGGTGCCAGCCAGGAGATTCCAAAGTGGGTCTTTGATCAAGACCACAAGATGGTGGGTTCTCTCCTCCACAGACGCCAGGAGGAGGTTAGCCTGTTCCTGCGGGAAGCTAACGACTGCGCCTGGCTCTCCACTGAGATTTTATTGACGGCATTCCGTAATTACACTGCTGCCGCTCACCAAGTGAGGGCCATTCGTCGCCTAGAGGAAGGCATCAATCCCTATACTTTGTCAGAGTTTGCTAACGAATTCAAGATTGACGAAGATCCATGGGATGTACCCTTTGATTCTTCTGATGAATTTGATCTAACTGGCGTCTGTGACATTTAGCTTTAAAATGATTTTAATTGAAGCATGCAGCTAGGAATGGAAGGATCTATCGAGCCTCGTCAGTTTGAGCTTCCTCTGGAGCTTCAATTCTCCATGCGTAAGGCTGAACTCCAGGCCCAAGAGATGACCTGGGATCAGTTATATGGTGCACTCTTAAACCTATACCATCAACGGTTGATGGAATGGTATGCCGTTAAATCATTAATGGCCGATGAGAACATCGACTTGGAGTTCGACATTCCCACCGACCTTGAATTAGCCGAACTCGCCGCCGCATGCATTTACGACGACGAGGATGATGACGAAGAGCTTCAGCCGTTCTGAGCTTCATCCAGTTGGATAAGGCGATCTAAGTACCACTGCGCTTTTTTCAGCGACTCGGTACCGCCCTTGTGACGTTCACGCCAAATGTATTTGATGCAGTTCGCCTTGCAGTAGCCACGGAATTCCTCGTTGGTTAATGCGGCCTCAATGGCTTCGATGGTCTCGATAGCGCCGTCAGTGTAATGAGACGGATGGTTGACCACATCCTCCTGGATTACAGGCGCTTCTTCCTTGACGGCCCAAGGCACCGGGCACACGCCATCTTTGCATTCCGTGGAGTTACCACCCAAAATTTGAATGGTATCGTCCGCCATCACCGGCTCAAACCACGTCTTTTCTGGGAAAGTAATAACTCCATTTCCGGCGCTGAACCCAGATCCATCACTAAGTTCTTCGGACGTGGAGAGGAAGTTGGGTACAGCTCCACCGCTTCCTCCATCGACGGAATATAACCCGTCATTCCAGGCCGTGCCCCCTCGAGTTCCAGACTCTGCCTGGGTATTCCTTCCTCGCATAGTGTCAGTCCGCGATTGTACTGATCATATAATGGCACATCATTTTCTTCATTGTCGAGATCAGTGCCAAATGTTGCCTGATTCAAACAACGACAGATGACCTCATCAATGATATTTTGACCAAGGCCGTCGCGGTAATCTGCGGGGTTATGCATTTGAATATCTTGGCCTAAATTGCCTCGATTACAATATTATCATGGCAAGATTTTATAACCCACGTCAAGAAAATATCGATCAACCGGTGGATACACCCGTTGGTTACAGAGGACGTGTTCAGTACGATCCACGCCAAGACTCTGGTTCCTCTGGCGGTGAAGTTACCGACCTTACGCCAGAGCGTCAATATGACGTTGATCTTCGGCGTCTTGGTCAAGACAATGCCGTAACTGCAGCAGCTGCTGATACAGAGAACTCGATCCAACAAAATCGTGTCGAACGCTTCTTGAGTGCATCGCGTATTGCCAATAAGTACAAGCAACAAGCCGATATTCAGTATCCAAATACCGGCAGTTCTCCAAGGAGGGAACCTGTTTCCAGGCAAGGCGTTACATTGCCGACACTTGGCGAAGTCCCTGGAGCACGAGGAAGTATCAACTACCCCAACAAACCTCAACCAAGGTCGGGCAAGCCTTACAACTGGCGTGATTCCTTCGCTTAATCAGACCTTACTAAAGACCACTTCTGGGGCCTGGTTCTGATATTTACCCTTGCGGTCTTGGTAGCTGACTTCACATGGGTTGCCGCGATAAAAGAGGAGCTGGGTTACGCCCTCATCGGCGTAGATACGATTGAAAAGTCCGGTGCAGTTGCTGATTTCCAGGGTGAGATAACCTTCCCAGCCACTTTCTGCTGGTGTGATATTCACCAGGATGCCAGAGCGGGCATAGGTTGATTTGCCAACTGCGACGACGGTCACATCACGAGGAAGTTTCAGGCGCTCCCGTGCCACGCCAAGGCAGTAGCCGTAAGGAGGAAGCAGGAAATACTTGCCCTTCTCGTCTTCCAAAAGTTCAGCTTTGTTTAAGATTTCAGGTTTGAAATCCTTTGGATCACACTCACCTTCGGAGATTCGTCCAAAGACCAAGCATTGCTCTGGCGATAGGCGGATATCGTAACCGTAAGAGCTAAGGCCATAGCTTAAAATACGACGACCGTTTTCTTTACTGACGAGACGATCCTGGAACGGAACAATCATCTCCTCTTCTTCCGCAAGACGACGGATTTCCTTATCGCAAAGAACGCTCATAGACCCATTTAAGCTTTTTCAATATAGGTCATTCAGCAAAGAATGCGCCCTTTGTCTGAGTAAATGTCAATGAATCGCTGGGTTGCTTCTCCTACGTCGTGCTTTGGTTGCAAATAAACCAAAAACGAAGTACATGTGTTATGTCTCTTGACCCCCTCATTAGTGCGTGCAAACAATGTTGGCACTGCCTTTAGGATGCAAACAGGGAAATCAAAGAGGCGTTGTTCGTAACGAAACATGTCAGGGCAATTGGAAAAGTACAACCCTTCTTCGATTTCGTTATGGAACCAGGCTTTAAATAAACGCCTAAACCACACAGCATGGGACGATGTCAAGGTAGGGGAACAGGCCCTTGTCATCTTCCAGCGTTCATTCTTTTTATCGAGGTAGTAGGTACCGCTGGGCGGAAACAAATAAACCTTGCCGAACCACTCTTGATCATTCAGCCCATCATCACTGGGAGTGAAGTAGTTTTTGGCATGGACGTATTCATTGGCAAAGTCTGAACTGGCTACATCCAGATCGATGTGACCCATCAGTTCATGCGCTGCTGCTGCCAGATCTGCGTTGGTAATCAACTCAAGATCTTCACGGCGCATGCCGCTTTTAGTGATTGCCATTACTGATTGGTTGCCTTGTTGTAATCAATCTCGAAATAACGGATGCCTTCTTGATCGTTGATGACGTAACCCGCCTTTTCGGTTGGGTCAATCTTCTGTGCTGCCGAGAGAATGCGTCGGAACGTTTCCGCCATATCACCATCATTAGCTCGTTCGCACTCTTCTTGTGCGGAGTGAATTTCCTTGAGTGTCCAGAAGAACATCGAACGTTCTTTGTTATCAGGTTGGAAGACCATCACACCTGGCCCCTCCACTTCCCACATCTTGCAATACTGCTGACCCATGTCCCCAAGGATGACGCGCACTGTTGCGTCCAGCATTCTCACCTTGGTCTCGTCCAGGTCAGGACCGATGGCTTGGGCAATTAGTTTTTCACGCCTGTTCATTTTGTATCAGTCCTTGCTTTTGGAGAACGTCTTGGAGCTTAGGGAGTGGCTGATAAATTACGACTAATTTACCAAGAATGCCGCGTTTCTTAATTAATTTTCCTTTTTCATCTCGTAGTTTATCAAATTCGCCAGAGCGAATCAGGTACTCGGCCACGCAACGGAGTCTACGTTTTAAGGCCAGTTCTGCAGCCGGGAATTTACTGCAGATGGTATCAGGCTTCATGTCACTGAAGGCAACACGCAAACGGTTAGCCAGCGTCATACTGGAATTGACGTCCTCTTCTTCGTAAGTCTTGATGACTTCCAAGTAACGACGCAGGCATCCATCATCGAAAGAACCTTCGGGTGGCAGAAAATTTTCAACCTGCAGACAAAGAGATGTTGGCAAAAGCTCTCTGTGGTTTTCAACGGTTACTTCATCAATGATGAAAGTTTCAAACCGATGCGCCAATGGTATCGTCGTTTTCTGCATCGGTGTCTGTTTCTAAGGAAGCAAGGTAGGCGTCAATCGAGTAAGGCTGAGCTTTGTACGCCTTCTCACTATGTTTAAAGGTGTAGTCAGTATTTTTAATTTTCGGATTCTTGACAAAGGATCTCACCAGATGGTTCCAGGGCACTCGGATTTTGGTCCTGGTGCCAGGCACTGGATTGACGTTGACGTAATGAATACCCTCAATCCAACCTTTGGTCTTATCGCCCCTGCGCCCTAGGGCAATCCAGTTCCTTAAGGTTTGGTCAGAGACCCCAAGGCGCCTGGCACATTCCTCTGTCGAGATGTACTCATCGGCATAGGCTTCGGGATTGGTGGTGCTCATCTGACTTGCGCCGTCCTGCAATGCCCAGATGCTGGAGAGGATGTTGCGAATTCCCTTTAATTCGTATGCAACATCTTCCAAACCTTTTCTAATTCCGTGGTTCATACAGCAGATGTTTTGGTTAAATGCTAGGGTATTTGCAACAGAATTGTTAGACCATGGAAGACCAAATCCCTGGAAGTACACCGCCAGAGTTCTCCAATCCTCCCAAGCTTTCAGCAGAGCAAGTCGAGATGCTGAAGGTGATTGCTCGTGAACGGGCCATTGCTCAAGCTGGGGCAGAACCCCTGCAGCAACCTCAGAGAATGGTGGCGCCACCCCCTTCTTTCCAGCCACCTATCCCGCAGCCCAAGCCAGAAATTATTTATTTGCGCCGTAATTTAACGGTTGCTGAATTAATTCTTGTCCTTCTTTTGTCTTGTGGACTGGTAACCGGAGTGCAAGCTCTTTGGGGATTTGGGTCGCGTATCTTACCTCAGATCGAAGTAAGGGTCAAATAAAATACGACAAACCTAAACTATAATTTTAGTTATAAGGTTTGCGAGCGTGTAGGTGGCCAATAGGCGGATCTCGGATTTACCTGCAATCAGTTCGGTCGACATCGCTGATGCCGATCTATTTACTATTGTCCATGTTGCGGAAGTAGATCCTGGGTTAAAGAATAAGAAGTTTACGGTTTCTGAACATAAGTCATATCTCAATAATTACTATCTGCAGTTAACGGGTGGCACTATTACCACCTTAACTGTTACCAATAACTTAAACGTATCCGGCAACACGAATATTCGGGGCAACCTGGATGTCATCGGCACCGGTACGTTTGGCGTACTGACCATTAATAATCTGATTGCAACTGGAACAATCAGTGGCACCACGATTACTGGTCAGAGTATTCAGGGTGTCAATATTAACGGTAACAATGGTTACTTCACAAACCTTCAGTATATTAACGCTGTTGGTACAATTTTAGAAGGTAGCCTGATCAGTGGCGCTACGATCACTGGCAATGTCATCCGTGGTAGTGGCATTACAGGCCAGGTAATTTCTGGCAATACTGTCAACGTAATCAACCTTGCAACTCAAACATTAACAGGCACTTCAGGTGTCTTCACTTCTAATTTATCTGGCGCCGTCATCACTGGTGACGCTGGTCAATTCTCGAACATCACTGGTGTTTCCGGTGTTTTCACTACCAGGCTTTCTGGTAACACCATTACCGGAAACACTGGACTCTTTGCAAACCTGACTGGAGTTTCCGGAACTTTTACCGACAGACTCTCTGGTGCTGTTATTACAGGCAACACCGGACAATTTACGCAACTTACTGCAACAACCGGTCAATTTACTTATGCGTCTGGCATAACAGTCACTGGCTCTACCGGTTTATTTAATGGGCTAACCGCAAATTACATCACCGGAATAATCACTGTTTCTGGCACCACAGTTACAGGCTTATCCGGTATCTTTGGTAATACTGTTTCTGAAACTGGCGTTTATACCACCAGTATTTCTGGAGCTTTAATCACAGGTGATACTGCGCAGTTTACTCAACTAACTGGAGTATCGGGCACTTTTACGTCTAGGATTTCAGGTACAACAATCACCGGCGTTACTGGTTTATTCACAACCATTACGGCGGCCACTGGTACGTTCACTGATCAAATCAACGTCAGCACGATTGCTACGACGGGCAATCTTTCGGCAAGTGGCAACCTATTCATTGGAACTAGCGGGACAATTTCCACAAACCTCACGGTCAGTGGAACGATTTCTGGCGCTACAGTCACTGGTACTGATGCATTCTTTGACACCGTTAGTGGCAACGGTGTTATCGGTGGAACAATTGTTTTTTCCCCAACCGTCACTGGTAATTTTGTTTTAGGCACCTCGATCACTGGTGTGACAGGCGTCTTTACAAGTCGCCTAAGTGGTGCTGTTATCACGGGTAACACCTTTAGCGGAACCACAGCTGTCTTTGGCAGTGGCGGATTTGTTCAATTGACCAGCACGACGGGTAATTTTAGTCGCGTCAGTGGCACTACCTATGTTGCTGGAAATACGATCTTTGTTTCTGGCGCTGGTGACGTTCGGCCCTTTAACCAGTTCTCCTTCCCGCCTAGCCCTGGCACATCCGGATATGTACTAACGACCCTGGGTAATGGTCAGACGACATGGGCCATTGCAACAAGTACAGGCATCTTAACGTCCTCGCCAATCTTAGAAAGCAAAATTATCATCGATACTAATTATGCGATTACAATTGGATATAACGGAGGATCCATTGGGCCTGTTGAAATTGCGTCGGGCATCATCGTCACCGTGCCTTCTGGATCAATCTGGAAGATCTTGAATTAAACTAGAAAAATAAAACTTTAGTTACTGATGGCATACGGGAACTTAAAGGTTGATAATTTAGTTTATTCAACTCCAACTGGGGATATTACTTTTCCCGTCAGTGGGATTGTTTATTTAGGTGCTCCTTTAATCTCTGGTGTTTCTGGCGTATTTACGACAGTTTACGCACCTCTGGTTAGTGGTGGTTCCGGTGTCTTCTTGTCGGGTGTTACCAGCCCTATCATCAGTGGTGTCTCCGGTATCTTCACGACCAGCGTCAGCGGTGCAACTGTTACAGGTGGCTCGCTCCTTGGCACCACAATTACTGGTACGTCAATTTCCGGTGCCAACATCACTGGCGTTTCTGGAACATTTACAGATCGGATCTCTGGCGCAACGATTACTGGTGGAAACTTCAACGGTGTTTCCGGTGTCTTTACCACCAGTGTTAGCGGTGCAACAGTCCAAGGGAATACAGTTGTTGTGAATAGCGGCAACTTTGCTTCCGGTTTATTAACCTCTGGAACCATTCAGTCCACAACAGGTGGCTTCAAGTTTCCAGACGGTACCACCCAAACAACTGCAGCCACCGCAGGCGTAAGTCTTGGTCTTGTAATCGCCCTTGGCGGTTAATTTATTGCTCTTATAATTAACGAAAAGAGTTTCGGAAATGGCTGAGTATTTTGAATTTAAAGGTACTGTATTAACCACAACTGGTGTTGCAGATATCTATAACCCAACTAATGGTGTAGACGGAAATCTCACCAACAGCAGTGGCACATCCGTTATTTTGTCTGCTTTAGCAGCCAATGTGAGTAGCGGCAACGTTTCTGTTAACCTTTACACGACGTTAACCGGTTCGACTAGCACGGCCACCGGAACTGTTCTAACTGAAAGCGGAAGCTTCTCGATGGCTGAGTCTATTGTTGTTCCAGCCTACGCGTCGTTAGAGATGATTGTCAATAAGGCAAACGTTCCTTATGGCAGTAAGTTACGTGCACGTTCATCCGTGGCATCCGGCATTGTTTTTACCGTTTCTGCTGTTGATATTCAGCCTTGATTGTTATCATTAAATAACTAGCTGAAGAGCAATGGGAAAGAAAAGGGAAGGGGGATATTTAGGTGCTACGCCAAGCACGTGGAGTAGCACGGTTCGTCCAGGTATATGGAATCTTAGAAGCCAATTTAACTTAAAAAAAGAGGGTACGTGGCCAGGCTTGTATAGCACTTTGGCACTTGAGTACCTTGTTGTCGCAGGTGGCGGTGGAGGTGGCGGTAGATATTATGGCGGTGGCGGCGGAGCCGGTGGTTTTCGTACGAATGCCGGGCCTTCTGGTGGTGGAGCATCTGCAGAAGGCAGTTTTACAATTACTTTAGGTAGTTCTTACACAGTCACAACCGGCGGCGGTGGTGCAGGAGGACTGTCTGGAGCAAGAGGAACTCAGGGTTCTAATTCTGTTTTTTCAAGTACTACATCAACAGGCGGCGGCGGTGGTGGCGGCAATACCGCCCCTAGTGGCGATGGTGGTGCAGGTGGCTCTGGCGGCGGCGCAAGTGGCTATTCAGCTACAAACGGCGTTGGTACTCCAAATCAAGGTTATAACGGTGGTGCTGGTGGTACTTACGCAGGAGGCGGTGGCGGTGGCGCCGGACAAGCTGGAAGCAATGGTCCGGCGGGTGATACAACAGGCGGTAAAGGAGGCAATGGAGTAGCTTCTTCTATCACAGGATCCTCTGTAACCTACGCAGGTGGAGGTGGTGGTGCATACGGTTCCAGTTCCACTGCGGGGACATTGGGCGGTGCAGGTGGAACAGGCGGTGGCGGCCCAGCTTCTAACTTTGGGACAGCAGGAACAGCGGGAACGTCAAATACGGGAGGTGGAGGTGGCGCCACAGGTGGCCTTGGCGGATCACCAACGACAGGAGCCAACGGGGGATCTGGCGTTGTGATTTTGAAAGTTGATGCAGGATTAACTGCAACTTTTAGCGGTGGAGTTACTTACTCAACGGCAACAGTTGGAGCCTTTAAAATTTACACTATTACGGCTACTTCGACAACAAGTGAAACCGTAACTTTTAGTGCTTAATTCATCTATAATTTATAGATAAGCTTGAACGCGCAATAATACTATGGCCTCTCGTCCTCTAGGCGGTTACCTTGGTGCCACTCCGGCAACATGGAGTGCCACAAGTCGCACTGGAGAATGGGACTTAAAGCAACAATTTGACCTGCAAAAGCAAAGTTTATGGCCTATTCTTGGATTCACGGCTGATTATTTAGTTGTTGCAGGTGGCGGCGGTGGTGGCGGTACGCCTTCTACCGGAGGTTATACCGGTGCCGGTGGTGGTGGCGCAGGTGGTTTCCGTTCGATTACATCTCAAGCATTAAGCACAGGAACCAGTTACACCATCACTATCGGCGCTGGCGGTGCTGGTGGTGTATCCAATTCCAATGGAACCGCAGGTAGTAATTCCGTTTTCAAAGAAACAACATCTGCTGGCGGCGGCGGTGGTGGAACAGGTGGTACACCTACAGGAAATAGTGGTGGAGCAGGTGGTTCCGGCGGCGGTTCAGGCGGTTATTACCAAGATCCAACACCGGCAGGTGGTTTAGGGGGTGCAGGTAACACCCCTGCTACCAGCCCATCGCAAGGCAATCCTGGTGGAAGCTCTAAAACAAACAGTACGTATAACGCCCCTGGTGGCGGTGGCGCTGGAGCATCAGGAACAAATGGTACATCTTCTGCTGCAGGCCCAGGTGGTATTGGTTCTACCAATGCTTACTTAGGAACTACTCTTTATTACGCTGGCGGCGGCGGTGGTGGCGCATTTGATCACAGTCCTCTTGCGTTAAAAGGTAACGGCGGGCGCGGTGGCGGCGGTCCAGGGGGACATGCAAGCAGCACTGGCAACGCAGGCGGAAGAGGTGTTGACGGAAGCTATAGAACAGGCGGTGGCGGTGGCGGCCGAGGAAAAAATGCAACGACCGTGGGCCTGGGCAGCGGTGGCGGTGGTGTTGTATTGCTACGTGTTCCAGAGAACATAATCGCTACCTTCTCTGGTGGTGTTTCCAGTGCTTTTTACAACTCACAAAGTGGTTATAACGTTTATTTAATTTACGCAACATCTACTATTTATGAAACAGTTTCATTCAGTGAAAAACCCTCTGGTTTCACTGTTCAATCTTTAGTTGTTGCAGGTGGCGGCGGCGGTGGCAACAACTACGGTTCTGGTGCTGGAGCTGGTGGATACGTTGAAACTTTCCATACCAACCTTTCTTTATCAACAAATTACACTGTTACCGTTGGGGCAGGAGGCAGCGCTGCCACTGTTGGTGCAAATTCTGTTTTTGGAACGGTAACTGCTTATGGCGGTGGCAGAGGCAGTAACGCAGGCACAAGCGCAGGAAGCGGTGGATCTGGAGGTGGTGGTTCTTGGACGGGGGACGGGGGTTTAGCAGCTCCTGGTAGTGCAAGTCCTTCTGGCCAAGGATCACCTGGTGGCTATGGTGATGAAGGAGGCCTTTCTCCTTATGGCGGCCCAGGCGGCGGCGGTGGCGCCGGAACACCAGGGAGACCTGCAACCGCTGGTCAAGCAGGTGATGGCGGCGATGGTATTACGTCTTGGATTAACGGATATGCCACAACACGTGGTGGTGGTGGCGGCGGCGGTGGTTCTAACAACTATGCATATGCAAGCGGAAATGGTGGAGAAGGCGGTGGCGGCGATGGGAGTTATCTCCCTTCTTCTACTCCTGGGTTCCCAGGTAAGGCGTTTACCGGCGGCGGCGGTGGCGGAGGCAGAGATACTCCTGGTACTGGTGGTGCAGGTGGCTCTGGTTGCGTTGTGCTCAGAATTCCTGACACTTATAAAGCAACGTTCTCATCTGGGGTTACTTACAGTACAAGCACTGTTACTGGATACGTTGTTTATTGGGTTACCGCAACCTCAACAGCCAGTGAAACGGTTTCTTTCTCGGCTGCATCTGGTATTGCCGTTGAATATTTAGTTGTTTCTGGTGGTGGTGGAGCAGGTGGTGAAATTAGTGGTGGGGGCGGCCAGGCGGGTGGTGGAGCAGGTGGTGTTATCACCGGAACAATTACAGCACCTCTTTCTACTGGTCTAACCGTTACTGTTGGAGCAGGTGGTTCTAGTGGCGGCCAGCGCGTTAATGGTGGTATTGGATCCAAGAGTAACTTCTTTGGCGTTAATCCTCTTGGCGGTGGTGGTGGTTTAACTTTCCAAAGCACCGCTTTAACCGGTGACGGTGGATCTGGCAGTGGCGCATCTGATCGCAGCTATAAAGCAACGGCTTATGGCACAGGTGTTCCCGGACAAGGTAATCGTGGTGGCCAAAGTGTAAACCCAATTGGCGGCGGTGGCGGTGGAGCAGGTGGTGTCGGAGGAGATTCGGTCAGTTCCCCTTACATCTCTGGAAACGGCGGTGTTGGTATTCAATGTTCTATTACTGGTAGTGCCACTTATTACGGCGGCGGTGGTGGCGCAGGTCAATTCAGCAATCCTGCTGGTGGTACTGGTGGTCAAGGTGGCGGCGGTGATGGTGGAACCCTTACTTCTGCCAACGGGAAGAGCGGTACAGCAAATACCGGCGGTGGTGGCGGTGGTGGTGCTGGCCTGGGCTCGAATACCAGTGGCGGCGGTGGTGGTTCCGGTATCGTCGTACTCAAAATCTCTAACGCATACACAGCTACCTTTAGTGGTGGGGTAACCTTTTCGCTTTCCACAGCTGTCGCAGGATATAAGATTTATACTGTAACTGCGACCTCTACTACTTCTGAAACTGTTACTTTTAGCTAATGGCACACTTCGCACTGCTCGACGATAACAACATCGTCACTTTTGTTACCGTTGGTCGTGATGAAGACAACGGTAAAGAGGCTGAACTCAGCGCACGTACTGGTCAAACCTACAAACAAACCAGTTACAACACCCGTGGCGGCATTTACTACACCCCTGGTACCAGTACGCCAGACCCAGATCAGTCGAAAGCGTTCCGCAAAAACTATGCGGGCATTGGTTACAGCTACGACGCCACATTAAATGCCTTCATTCCTCCCAAGGAATTTGCATCTTGGTTGTTAAACACGACAACAGGTCTCTGGGAGCCACCTATTCCTTATCCCACTGACGGTAAAGTCTATCGTTGGGATGAAGACACTCAATCTTGGGTTGAAATCCCACCTCCTGCATAAGTTGATTTAGGACAATGACAATAAAACTTGTTGATGCGGCTAAGTATTATAAAGAGCTTCCTCATCAGCAAGAAGCTCTGGAGTGGCTCGAAAAAGAGTTAACTCCAGAGCAATTAAATACCTTTGCCACAAAGTACAGAACCGAGAAAAAACCAGCTGTACAAATTGAAAACAGCTGGGACGGCATTTATCAAGCTGCAAAATCAGCAGGGGCTAAATTTCCGGAATGTGTTTGTGCACAGTGGGCACTCGAATCAGGCTGGGGCCAGCACTTTTCTGGTACCTGGAACGCATTTGGATTGAAAGGATCTGGAACAAGCGTCAATACACAGGAATTTATCAACGGTCAATGGGTCACCATCAAAGCAGGTTTTATTGACTTCCCTGATCTAAAAACCTGTGTTTACTATCTCGTTGATCGTTGGTACAAAGACTTCAGTGTTTACCAGGGCGTTAACCGTGCAAGCACTCGCAATCAATGTGCTGAGTTATTAGTTAAAGAAAAATATGCTACAGATCCCGACTACAGCACAAAATTAATCCAGATCATGGATCGAAAGCTTGGTACTGCAGGTAACAAGCCAGTAGAAGAACCTGCCAAGCCTGTTGAAAAACCAAAGTTCAATCCTTGGAGTCCCTTCACTTACAAGGTGACGCCAAATATCTCCTACGGTGAGCTAACGCTTAACCAAGAAGCCCGCCGTTTTAATAAACAGTATCAATGCGATACAGCACTGGAACTGTGTAAGTTTCTTGAGAAAGTTAGGACAGCATTTGGCAACAAGCCATTGATCATCACCAGTGCATCACGTCCTGAACCCATCAATACTCAAGTGGGAGGTGCAAAAAATAGTGAGCACACCTACAGCGCACCATCTAAAGGAGCTGTTGATTTCTACATCGAAGGAGTTGACATCTATAAAGTGCAAGATTGGTGCGATAAAAACTGGCCTTATTCAGTTGGATACGGTGCGCCCAAGGGATTTGTTCATTTGGGAATGCGAGAAGGAAAGCCTAGAGTTCGCTGGGACTATTGATGTGAAGAAATACAAGGAGCCGTACATACGCGTAAACGTATGTTATGAAGTTGGCAACGAAAAAAAATGCGTAACGCTGCCTAAAGAGCAAGCGTACGCAACAAGAGATTGGGTTGAAAGAAACAATGGTGTTTGCTTCTGGTTTCAGGCGTTACCTGATTAACGCTGCTTAGCGCGGCCAATCACAAGGCCACAGATTTCAATGAGACGGTACAGCTTGCGAACTGCAGCATCATCCTTGGGAGTTGGGGTGAGTGCACAAATGGCGGAACATGCGGCATGAATAGCCAGTGCTACTTCTAAATAACGATTTAAATCGTGCATAATTGATCTCCTGATCTCCTTACATTCTATGTCTCTGTACTGAAGATTTTATTTAATCTTCATAAATACGACAGGCCCTTTCCCAGGGATTTAAATCACAATACGATTTGAATGCTTTGGCAGGACTTGGCGTGCCAAGATGAAATCGTTTTGATAACTTACAAACAAACCAGCTGTAAAACTTGATCACGGTACTGTGGTAAGGGGTACAAGAAAGGCTGGAAAGCGGTCATCGGCTTGGTGCTCACGCTGCCATGCTTCCTCCCATTCACTTAAAGAATGATCGTGAACATCTTGACCTGCATAAGTTTCTGTGTGATCGTTCAGAATAAAATCATTGTTCTCTAAAAGAATATATGTAAAATCTTCAAGCAACAACTCAAAGTCACCGGTTGGAAACTCAATGACAACACCAACCTCATAGTCAAGAAGCTCGTTGCGAGTCGTGGAAACACACAATAAATACGTGCCAGTATTCAACGGATAGTACCGTTCATCTCCTTTATCTAAGCGGTTTGGATCAAAGATGTTATACAGATCGGACTGTGTATTCATCACGTGTCCGACATATGGGTTATAGACTTCACCGTCAATGGTTGCTGTAATACTATCATCTTGAAAGATGCCACGTCCCTCAATAGGGACAAGGTTTAAGTCATACACAGATGTGTTGATGTATTTAGGCCTTGGGCCTCCTTTGGCGACAATAATCCAAGCTTTTGAAGTAATGGTGAAACTAAACCAGTGATTGTATACACCGCCACCGTAACCACCATTGGAATTCTGATTTGTATCCCGACGACCAACAACTTGATTTTTTGGCCCAAGACTTCCTTTTAGATTTCTTAAGGACAGCTGGCTGAATTGTCCCATATTTAAGGGATTGTCCTGCGTCCTTTGACGCTGGAGTTCCTGATTACGTGCCATCTATAGTCTGCAGACCTTTAGATGTATTCTACTCGTCTGGTATTTCTATGTTTTCGGGGAATGTAATGGCGTTCTTGAAAGACTGATTGAATACGAGAGGGCGTTCTTTGTTGTGGCCATACGCCATTAATTTCTCAGCTTGAAACTCAAGCTCGAACGGATGAACAGCTGATGGCGGAAATAATTTATTCCAGCTAGACACCATATGCAGGGGATTACCACAACGTGGGTTCCCGCAGAGGCGTGTCACAACCATTCCCCCCACATCCCCCCAGGCGCAGTTGTATAACGCTTTATGAAAACTCAGGTTTTCAGACTTTTGGTGGCTATAGGCAGAGCGATAGGACGGCATACACACACGCTTGGGGCTGTATGGGCCAGGGGTATTGATGGCCCAACAGTCTTCCGGGTCGCCAATCGTGACTTTCTGCCAAAGCTTGTGGTATTTGGCCTTGTACTCAACGTGTAGGTAGTTGAGGTCAAAGCCACAGATGTTGGACTGGATTTTATGGACGCAGTGGTAACACCAGTGCTCGGCAAGATCCCTGATCACATGGCCGTGTGGACAAACAAAACCTTTGTAGTACCCATGTGTCTCAAGAGACTCGTCATCAAGGGCGTCGATGTCTGGTACGAAGCGGAAAGCAACGGTTTCAAAAAGCTTTCGTTCCGACCGATGGAGATTTGCCATAGCTATTTCAGCATTATCATTTGAGTCTCATTGTGAGTTTGTTTCTTTTTTGCGTATTTGGTGGTGGCGACCAGGGTTTTGCGGTTGTCTTTGGTCTTATTGGACTCTTCGTGCAACACATCAGTATTGATGGGGTCGGTACCAGTACGTAAGTAGTACACCACTCGGTGTGCGAGGTAGACCACGTTGTCGATACAGACCATGTAATAGCCAGTGGTCTTGTTGAGGCGACCTGCCTGGCTGCCAGCAGCGTTACAGGCCTTCTTGATTCGCCATTCCAGGCCACTGGGGTACTGGTCCGATAGCTGGAGCAACTCCTGGACACGCCAAATAGGTGGCATTTCCTTGTGGTTGCGGGACATCCGGGGGTACTGGGGCTGGAAAACATAGTAATAGGGGTTCCAAGGGAGGTCAAGCGTGCAGAAAAAACTAAGAATGCTTAATTTCACTCTTTATATACAGTTAAACGACGCCGCTTGACCAAAGTGTACGTACTTTATTTCTCTTTGCTTTCTTTCCGAACTTTTAGACATTACACCCTTTTTCATAGTGTCATTCGCCTTAGGGGGGGAGTAGACGGGGTCCTATTCTCTGTTCCTACGCACCTCACTTTAGTCTCAACCTAAGACTCGATGCGTAAAAAAAGGGGGTTCCAATGCACAAAAAAAGGAGCTACGTCCAACAGCTCCCTACCCGGATCGTCTCCTGGGGCACCTTAGCCCCTATTTGCGTCCGTAGTCATCACTGAGGCGGGTAATGTCCTCCTCGTACAGCTTGGCGCCCCTCTGGACCTCAATCAGAACAAGCTCCGAGTCGCCAGCCTCCAGGCGATGGACGGCACCAACGGGGATAAAGGCAGTGGTACCGGGGGAAGCGAGGATTTCCGCATCTTCCACAGTGATGACACCAGTCCCTGTCACCACCACCCAGTGTTCCGAGCGGTGCTCGTGCTTCTGAAGACTGAGTCTCGACTGAGGCTTAACTGAGATTCGTTTGACTTTGTACGTCGGCCCCGAGCAGATCGTTTCAAACGTCCCCCAGGGCCTCTCTTCCGCATAGGTCATGCAGTCACCTCGGCCAGCTCCTTATTCTCAGCTTCTTTGCGTTGTTTTTTCCGCTTGCTGGTCTTGATCTGAGGCTCTTCCTTCTTGGTCAGCACCTCCTGGAACACCTCATTGAAGTCAGAGGCAACCGTATCCCAGTTGAAGCAAGGATCAGTGACGCGGTCGTAACACTTCTGTGCCACGTCATCGAGCTTGTCACGGTTTTCGTAAAGTTCTGTAAGGATGCTTGCTAGATGGTTGTCATCTGGGCAGGGCATGATGCGACCGAAGTTGGTATCCACATCAGCGTGGAGGTTACGAATCAGGGGACCGCAGCCTTCAAAGATCTCTTTACAGGAGGTGTGATCGGGAACCACCTGGGCCACACGGCAGGCAGCGTGCTCGAAGTTGACCAGACCCCAGCCTTCCCCTTTGCAGGTGTTGACGCCCACATCAGCCACGTTGTAGATCGTATTGAGCAGGTCCACTGGTACCGAGGGGCCATGGGGAGTAGGCGCAGTCATGATTATGCGGCCATTGGGATCCAGACCTTGACGGCTCATCTCCCGATGGAAGAGAGGCATGATGTCCCAGCCCTGGTCCTTTTGACCCATATGCAGGTAGAGCTTGGCGTCTGGCTTATCGACTGCAAATTTGGCAAACGCCGAAATCGTTAGGTCAATACGCTTGCGGAACTGGTTGCGGTTCCCGTTGAAAACAATGAAGTCATCAGGACTGAGGTTCAGCTCCTTCCGGCACTTTGCCTTGTCCTTGGGATAGAACTGACCAGCGGTTACGCCGTGTGGAATCACCCAGATGGGCTTATCAACCCCAGCGCTCAACGTTTCTTCTGCGCCGAATTTGGTGTAGCAGACCGCTGCGTCCCACTCATTCATGGTGTCAGTGAGGCAACCATACCAGCCGTAGGAGTCCATGGGGTAGTAACCCACGAACTTAAAGCCGATCTCATCACGAAGATCACGAATCTGACTCCACTGGTTATTGATGATCCAGCAGTCATTGATCGTAAAGATCACGTCAGGCCGCACCCGTTCTGTTACTTCGCGAATCCGTGCCTCACCAAAAGGCTGGTTCTGATACATATTTGCTGCTGGATATAAGTAGTAATCCTTTTGCAGCGGGGTGTAGTCCCCATGCCAGTTGCAGCCCAGCACATGGATTTCGTACTGATCTTTCAGACGACTCAGTACATTTTCGGTAACACGCGCAAAACCGGTGGTAGCGACAATATCGCCCACCCACAAAAGCTTGGGCTTATTTTCAGTCATTTAATTGTTTATTGACTGAAAACAGTATACGAATTATTGAGGAGTTATAGACCGTACTAATTCTTTTTCCTCTGATTGTTTTGCTTTTAGCTTCTTCTTGAGGAATTCAGCAGCCCGATGGGTATTGGTTGTATCCCCACAGGTATAAAGATCGATAGCAACGTAGCCAAGTTCAGGCCAGCTGTGAATTGAGGCATGGGATTCAGCCAGCAATGCCAAGAGCGTTACACCTTGCGGTTGAAATTTTTCACCAAAGACCCGCAAAATTTTTGCACCTGCCATGTTGAGCGCCACCTGGAGCAATCGCTCTAGCTCATCGTAATCATCAAGAAGTTCTTGATCACATTCATAGAGATCAAGGATAAGGTGACGCCCGTTGCTCACAGTTCTTCTGCTACCTCTTCCATTGTCGCATTAGATGCTTTGTCAATAATGTCCCCGTAAAACGTACGCCATTCCTCTTTATTTAAGCCAACTTCCACAAGGGAGGGATACTGCTCGTACTTAGGACCGGACGCTCGCAGTGCGATGTTGACAACACGCATGCCGCGACTGTTCTTGAATTGGTAGACATTCAGCTTGAGCTGATGAACGCATACGTCCATCAAAAGGGATTCAAACCGGCTGCGACCAAGGATGTTGCTGTTTGAACCACGTGAGAATTCGCAGTAGCTGGCATACAACCACTTGTCCCAGTTGATGTACAGGTTGGAGACACCACCGGGCGCATGTTTTGCGAGGCCCACAGGAGTGGCAATACCTGGATCAAAAACAACACAATGCTGCATCCAATCAAGGATTTGGTTGGATTTAAGAATTTGTTCACGATGATGCTTGGCAAAGAAGTCGACTTTGTCGTTGGTCTCCATCAGGTATTCACGCATCTCAGCCTCGGACATATCGAGGACCCAGTTCACAAGCCCTGGAAGCAAAGCCGCAAATTCTCCGAAGGGACGACCGTGATCATCCATATCAATCAAAGTTTTTTGTTCGGCAGAACTACCTGTGAATGGTTGATCGAACGGGATGGTGAGACGACGACGGGCTAAACCAGAGGTGGGGTCGGTTGTTTGAATAGGTTCATTGGCCGTAATCATGACCAGACCATTGAACTTGAATGGCTTCTGACTACCGGCCTGGAACTTGCGCTCATTACGAATCAGGTCACGACCCGTAATTGCTTTCAAGACGGAGACCGATCCGCCGTAACGCTCCACATCATTGAAGAGCAACAGTTTCTTCTTATAGAGGTTGGCGGTTTCAAACCGGTTTTTTTCCAGGTGCTCTAGGGAAGAGATCATGGCATTGTCATCACCCACCAATGCATGAGCAAGGTTGGAGTAGGTGGACTTACCGGATTTACCGGGGCCGACAATCTCCACAAACTTTTGGATATCCGAGTGACTCAGAAGCGTGGCACGCAACCAAGCCCGCAGCACCTGGACACGACCCCAGCTGTCACGTTGCGTGGACTTCAACCATTTAATGATGGGTTCACAACTTGCGTAGGGATCGTATTCGTACGGCAGTTGTTGAGTGATGTACATCTCACGGTCAAAAGGAAGCAACTCCCTGGTATCAACCTTCAAGATTCCATTGGTAAAGAGCAGGTAGTCATTGCCTTCATACCAGTCATCAAAAATTGTCGAAATCCTCAATTGCTCCATTAAGTCGGAGATGAGGTTCATCGAGTAGCCACTGTGCAGCAGACCCTCTTTAATGGAATCAAGCTGGCCTTTGATATCGCCCTTCACCTCGTATTCCGACAGCTGTGACCACAGACCTTTCCTGTGGTATTGATACATGAAGAATGCACCATGCGACTGGCTATACCGAAGATTTCCTTGGTAGTTCTGCAATAAGATGGCTGCAATTACGTCAGAAGACGGATTGCGTGTTTTTTGTTTAGCGCCTTCTCCTCCGCCGTAGTTAGGACTGCTTCGACGACGATAAACCTTGGTATCACCTTCGACCGTTTCTTTTTTGGGAGGTGTGGCCAACCCCAGGTCTTCTTCAAATTCGGTCAATAATTTTGCGACGTGATCAAGCATGGTGTCATCTACATTCATTGCTTTGTGGTTTTCAGATGGCTTCCATCCGTTCTCCTTAGCTACATGCACTAGGGAGCCAACGCCTCGGCCACCACCTTTTGAGAAGGAAAGCCAACGCCGATGACATTCACCATCTTGATATTTATCCGATTGCCTGGACCATTCATCCCATTGATCAAGCAACGATTCATCCAATGAATGAAGTGACTGACCGACTGTGATCCAGATGTCGTAGTCATCAGTTGCTTCTGGCGGCATACCCCACATTGCCTCCAGTGCCAGCTGCATATCCCGTTCAAGGGATATTTCAGCGTTGATGGCAAAAGAAGGACCAATGATGCGTGTGGTTTCTTTTGCGGGAACACCTTGCTTGACGTTCTTTTGAACAATGCAGTTCAGCAGCCAATCCGGAAACTCAGGCAATTGCTGGATCCATTCAAATCCTTGATCTGGAGCAGTGAAATAGCCTTCTGTTTCAGGGTGCAGACCCATGAGAACACCCTGGTGCCGCTTCCAGAGAATCTCTAGTTTTTCTTTAGGGCCTTCTGAGTGCCAGGTGTATTTATTGCGAACGAATTGTTTGTGTTGATCCCGTGACAATTTATACAGTTTCCGCTCGCGTCCTTCTTTACCACTAAGGATGGTCAGCGTTGGGGGCAATGCCTCATTAAATGGAAGGTCCGAGAGATTTTCAATGAGCTGGTAGACGGTAGGACCATCGACATCAACCCAGACAAAACCGTAGGGATGGTTGTAGACAGGACCACCAAGCAGACCAATTGCTTTACAGCGTCCACTCAAAATCTCATCTTCTATTTCTTTTGGACTAAGTGGCTTGTTTTGCCAACCTGCAATATATGGATCTTTATTCGGACCCAAGGGAGTCAAGGGCCAGTCAACTGGGATGTAATCAAGCTTGATTTCGCCAGGCTTAAGTGTTTGCTGATTGGTATTAGTCATGCCTGGGCTTCTCGTCGAACTTCTACTTTAAAGTTTTTATCTGCAAAAGCTGCCTCTTTCAACAAACAAAAAGCGTGGAGATGCATGTCAGTGGGCAGATAAAAACAGTCCCCATCCGTCGCACTTGTCATGCGACTCATGAGACTATTCATCCACTCACCCATTGCGACGTTGATGTCCATGGTGAGGGTTTGACTTGTGTTTTCTAATCCTACGGCCGGCAATCCAAGCAAGCCATTACGAATTTCTGGAAATTAGCAAGTCTTATGAGACTTATTAATTGGATCAATCGTTTCAAATTGCTTCATTAATCGCTCGTAAACCTGCAGCGCATCTTCTTTCGTGACCACAACCACCTGGCACGCCACGTCCCAGGCGTGACGCTTACGGTTTTCCAGTTTGCTCATCTTGTTTTTGTTCATCTTTATACCAAGGCGCCGTTAACTGCATTGCTCCTCCAAGCTTTTGGGATTCACCTGTTTGGAGCACTGGATCAATCGGATGCTCCCTGTAGATTGGTTTGTTTTGCTTTTCAAGCTCAATCTCAGCCTGGATCCGGTTCTCCAATTCGATCATATCAAGTCTGGCCTTTAGTTTTGCTTCAAACCAAATGCGTTTCCACCACTTGATTACAGCATCAATTAATTGTTTAAACAGAGAATTAAACATGATATTCTTTAGATATAATTAGTTTATAGATATTAAAGCTATGAAGGACACCCGTGCAGGCGCAGAGCGTCAAAAACCAGTCAAGGGCGCTGTTGACAAAGCAGGCAAGAAGGGGATGCCCAAGCCTGCGGAACGTCCCGTCCAACAACCCAAACCAGCCAAGGCAGCTGAAGCAGGTAAAAAAATTCGTGCGCAAGAGAAAGGAAAAGCCCCCCGTGGAGAAGTTACACCACGCATAGCTCCACCACCTGCACGAAAAGCACAAGCTACACGTCCCGCTTCTCGGCCTGCAGCTCGACCAGAAGGAAGAACCGGAGCCGCTGGCACACCTAAAAGCACAGCACCTACAGGGCCAGTCAAAAAAGCAGTTCCAGTGCCTCTACCCAAAGGTATATTCGTTCCCCCCAAAGATCGGGCACCTCGTGGCCGTGTTGTAGGAACTGGCCCAAAGCGTATTCCACCTAGCATTCCTGGATATAACCCTGGATTTCCAACCCTTTGATCTTTAGTAATCATGAAAATTTCCCCTAAAGAAGCAAAAGGGAAACTGGATCGGATGAAGGCTGAACGGACTGCTCAACGCAAGCCTAAGCCTTCGCGTCCCACTCGAACTGTTCCTAGCACCAAACCAACCCCTGGGCGTGCAGCACCTAGTTATGGCATGACCCCTAGCTCTGTCGGGATTGGTACCAGCCCAGGTATTGGATTAGGTAACGCAAGTTTTCCAATTAGCGGACCGAACTTTCCAATCAGTGCGTCAAACTTCCCTATTAGTGCGTCAAACTTCCCTATTAGTGGACCGAACTACGGCTTTCGTTAAATAAGATCAGGGTCATAGGCGTTACAGTTTTCTATCTGAGCATAGTATTCAGAAACCAACGCGAGCCAATCTTCCCTCAGGGAATCCAGGAATCTCCTGGAGATCTTAAAGACTTGAGTACGAACAGGCGTCGACACCAAGATTGCCGCCTGTTGTACTCTCATACCAAGAGTCTGCTCGATGGCAATGTCATACGCAGCGAGTTGTTTGCAAGTTTTTTTAAATTTCATGTGACCCCCGAGGAGATCACGCCATTCAGGCGAACCTTTCTCCAGATCTTTAGGCCACTTGCGGCTATAGGGTTTGACGCTGGTTTTTAAGTCAGCAAGCGTTAGTTTGTTGTTGGCAACAGCAATAATGTCAGGAGCCCCAGCCCAAGCACGACCCTCGTCGTCACAACCCCAGACGCGAGCAACATCGTCAGCACCAATAGTGAAATCAAATTTATCAAGGACGGGTGACTCCGCCCAAAGAACTTCTTCGAACTGATCCAGAATTCCTGGCATACCAGCCCAAAAGTCCGCATATTCCTCTTTGATTTCAGGTGTTTTATTCCCCTTGAGATATTGCTCCATGCCGTAGTGGATTGCAGTACCACGTTCGGCAGCAGCTTCTTTAACACCTGGATTTGCTTTCGACCACATCTCAAGCTTCCGCTTGTTTGCTTCGGAAGCTGTTTCGCTAATGATAGTAGTTACGGACGGTGCAGGTCCAGTGGGTAACGGAGTTGTGTAGTGACGTTTTCCGTTAAGTGTTATCCTGGCTGCGGTCCGATTAATCGACCGCATTACTTCCGGTTGCTCTTCCTTGGCTTTAATCCAAGGATCTGATGTATTCAGTTTAGCAACCATTAATAGGTTTTGTATATTGGCTACACTGTAGCAGATATAAAACTAAGAATGCACGAATTTAAGCTCATCATTCTGACGATTTTATTGTCTATGCTAATCACAATCGTTGTCGAGTTAGTTCCCCATTGGATCCACTAGAGCGAATTAAGTACTCCATCAAGGGTTGGTGGGGCTGCCTGGGAGCCCTATTGCAAATTATCTGGATTGCAATCAAACTGAACTGGGAAGTTTTGACAGTATGGCTTGCAACATTAGTCGTTTCTATTACTGTGATCCAAGCCTTGATCTCAAATCATTTCTTCAGATGGAACACCGCAGCCGAAACGGTGTTGCATTCGACGATATTGAGACCGTAGAAGCAGACGCCTTCGAGGAAAAATTAATCCAAGAAGGCGAACTCTACTTACGCGTTGATCTTTAGACGGTTGCCAGATCGTAGGTGATCATTTCCTTCACCAGATCTTCAAAGGAGATTCGTGGTTCCCAACCCAACTCCCGGTAAGCCTTGGTGCAATCACCCAGGAGAGTATCAACTTCAGCAGGACGATAGAACTGAGGGTTAATTGCGATTACCGTCTTGCCCAGTTTGGTGCTGTATCCGGTTTCGTTGACGCCTTCACCTTGCCATTCGAGACCAAGATCCAAGTAGTCAGCTGCAATTTCACAGAATTGCCGAACGCTGTGCTGGATACCACTTGCAATGACATAGTCTTTGGGCTGTGATTGTTGCAAGATCAGACGCATGGCATCGACATAGTCTTTGGCATGGCCCCAATCACGTTTAGCCTCCAGGTTCCCCAGCTCAAGAACAGGGATCTTACCTCTGATAATAGAAACTAATCCTTTAGTAATCTTCTTGGTGACAAAGTTATCGCCACGGATTGGACTCTCATGGTTAAAGAGGATCCCATTAGCTCCGAACATGTCGTAGCTCTCGCGGTAATTCACCGTTAGCCAGTAGCCAAAGAGCTTGGCAACACCATAGGGACTTCTGGGATAGAAGCCAGTCTCTTCATTTTGCGGAAACGATTGGACTTTCCCAAACATCTCGGAGGTAGATGCTTGATAGAACCGTGGATTTGCAGATCCAGCCCGGCATGCCTCCAGAACATTCATGACACCGATTGCGTTTGCCGCAGCAGTGCTGACAGGAGACTTGAAGCTGACACCAACATGGCTTTGAGCAGCCAAGTTGTAGACCTCATCAGGACAAAAATCCTGAACAACTCTGGTCAGAGAGGGCGCATCCGTCAGATCGGAGTATTCAATCTGCACATTACCCGGAAGTTCCCCACCAAAAACCCACTTGAGCTTGTCGAGATGGTTAGGTTGTGTGTGATTTCTAACAACACCACAAACGTTGTAGCCATTATCGATCAGGTTACGAGCCAAATAGGCGCCATCTTGGCCAGTAATTCCGGTGATTAGTGCGCGTTTCATTTGCCATATCTGCGTGGTTAAAGTATAACCATTGAAATGACGTTTAGTTATGTCGGCTTACTCGGTGTTTGATTGGCCGCTTCAGAAGAACACAATCGGCTGGAAAGAGCGCCTGGCACTGACAAAATTTATTCTGACTTCTGATCGTTTTACAAACGGTCCCGAATGCCGCCAATTTGAAGACGAATGGAGTGAGTGGCAGGGTGCACCGTATTCCTTGTATGTAGCCAACGGTTCTGTAGCCAATTTCCTACTGCTTGATGCCGTACACGAACATTATTTCCCCGACAAAAAACAGCTGACGATTTTTGCGCCAGCCATCAACTGGGCCACAAACATCTCGACGTTCTGCCAACAGAACCACAACGTATATTTTTATGACATTGATTACGAGACGTACAGCCCGACTCTCGAGTCAGCCCAGCAGTTGTTCTTCAAGGGACTCCAGCCTGACGTTGTTTACCTGACACATGTTCTTGGAGTCTCCAATGACATGGAAAGGATTAAAGAACTGTGGCCCCATGCCGCCATCATTGAAGATTGCTGCGAATCCCACGGTGCCCGCGATGCCAAAACTGGCGTCAAAGTCGGCAACACAGGCATCGGCTCAACCTTCTCGTTCTACTTTGGACATCATATGACCACCATTGAGGGTGGCATGATTTGTGTCCAAGACGAAAAACTATATAACCTCTTGCGTGCCAAGCGTTCTCATGGTCTGTCTCGTGAGATGTTGCCGTCCTACAGGGCCGAAATCCAGGAGAAGTATCCGGATGTGGACCCCACTTTCCTCTTCCCCACTAAGGGATACAACTTTCGAAATGTCGAACCCGCCGCAGTGTTAGGTCGCGTTCAACTTAAGAAGCTTGACAGTTGGAATGAGCAACGCAGCAAGAACTATGCGCAATTCCGCCTGGAAATGATTGGGCGCTTCTGGTTCGATACGCTCCCTAAGCCAGAAGGGAACAGTGCCATGACCCTTCCTTTCCATTGCAAAGACGAAGACATTGCCGCTGAACTTAAGAAGTTTCTTCAGTTAATTGGCATTGAAACCCGTCCGTTCCTGGTGGGCAACCTCCTGCGCCAGCCCTTCATGGAGGATTATGAATCGTTGATTCCTCTACCCAATAGCGAACGGATGCACACCCATTCGTTCTACATAGGCAATAACCACTTCATTAAAGAAGCCGACATCAAAGAACTCTCGAAGGTGATGGACCGATGCGGGTATTGATTTGTAGCATCATCCGAAACCGGGAGCCATTTTTGTTTGGATGGAAGGATCAAATCTTTTGCCTGAAGGACGAAAACCCTGGCATCACCTTTGATCTTTCCGTTTTTGAAAACGATTCAGATGACGGCAGTGTCGATTATCTGCGGATGATTGAACCCGAGTTAAAGGAAGAGCTGGGCAACGTCTGGATCCAGTGCATCAAAAAGGACTGGCCCTATTTTGGTTCCGTACGTGCAGAAGATCGCGTCAAGTATTTAGCGGAGGCCCGCAACGAATGCCTGGAAAAAGCCGAGCAAGAAGTCGGGCTAGCTCAGTACGACAAGGTTGTATTCATTGAACCAGACATTGACTTTGATCCGGAGGAGATCAGCAAGCTCTTCTGGACTGACGACGACATTTGTTCACCGTATAGTGTTCATCCTCTAAACGTCCAAAGTCATCGTTGGATTTATGACAGCTGGGCCACCCGTCTTTCGGTTGAGGATGACATCTTCAAGGGTCCACGGATCTATGAGATGCCACCCCGCCTGGATGTTGTTGCCACATTCAATTGTTTTTGTGTGTATCGCGCCAAACCATTTGCAGAAGGTGCACGTTTCTCCGGCATTAACCCATGGACAAAAACCTGGGACTGCGATACCACAAACATCTGCTATGAGTTTAGTATGCGTGGGTACGACCGTATTGGGCTCTACAATATTCTCCTGACCCACCTAGGGAATTAAGGCAAACCGTACTGTCCTTTCAAGTTCTCCGTATTTGATCTAAATGGAAAAACTGCCAGACTATATCCAAGCGATAGAAGAGGGCAAGACCCTGGTCGCAAACCACAACAACCTATTGAAAAGCCTATTACTATCGAGGCAAACCAATGACAACAACGTTTATACTGACCAAACAACCAACGGAAGCACAGATGTCCCTCTCAACACAGGTGAAAGATTCAGTCAACCAAGCGATTCAACATCTGCGTGATGCTCTTGCGTTTGCTGCTCGGTCAGAACATTCAATCACGATTGGCACAATTTCAGACATCTTAATTCGCTGTGAAAGCATTGAGTCAATGGATGAAATCATGAATCGTTTTGGCAGCAAGTCAAAATCAGGTAATATGCAGATGCCAGAAGATATGCAAAATCTCGGCTGAGGTTAAAACCCATGGACAACCTGTTCTTCTTAAACGGTCTTCCCCGTAGCGGCAACACGTTATTTAGTTGCATCTTGAATCAGAACCCTGACCTTTGCGTAACTGCAAAGAGCCCAGTGGTTTACATTCTTGAGAACTTTTATAACCAGCTTGAAGAAGAACAGGAAGTTCATCTGGCTAATTTTCCTGATTACAAATCTTTTGACAATGCAATCACAGGAGCTGTAGAGGGTTACTACAAAAACTGGACAGCGCCTTACATCATTGACCGTGCCCATTGGGGCACTCCAAACAACATTGAACTGATTAAAAAATACATCACACCTTCTCCAAAATTCATCTGTTTGTATCGTCCTCTAGAAGAAGTTGTTGCTTCTTTTATTAAATGGGGCACAGAAAATGACAACATTATTTTTGATTCTGATATGAATCAAGATGAGTTGTTTGAACGAGCAATTGAAGAGAACAACATTATTTCAGAGTGTCTTTATGCGTTCATTAATTTAGTTTCTACTGTTCATCCCGAATCGCTCTTATTTATTACATATGATGATCTTGTAAATAAAACAGAACAAGTTATTGAAAGAACGTATGCATTTTTAGGGCTACCTAAATATGAACACAACCTTAATCAATTAGACCAATTTGAATTAAATGGTATCACCTATGATGATGAACAATATGCAGGCAAAAACTTGCATAAAATTAGAACAGATGATATTCGCAAAGATGTTTATAATTTGAGCAACTACTTATCTCCAGAACAACTTGAGCAGATGCAAGGGACATCATCATTGATTGAAGCCTTGGTAAATGCAAGAGGTTTAAGTTGAAGGAATCAAATCGACATCGCCTTACAGAAGAAGATAGACTTCAGAAATACTTTTGGGATTTAGAAAAGTTAATCCCCAATCCGCCTGCAAACTGGGCGGTGAATGCTAAACCATGTAAGTGGGCTAAAATATTAGCAGAACGTAAAAAGAATCCTGATGTCTCAGGAGAATAAATATACTAAGCCGGAGTTACGCGAACGAATTAAAGATCGTGTGATGGCTGGATCGAAGGGCGGCAAGCCTGGGCAGTGGTCTGCGCGTAAGGCTCAGCTTGTCGCACAGGAATATAAGTCTGCTGGAGGTGGTTATAAAGGTGGCAAGGGCGAGAAGCAAAAGTCGTTGGAGAAGTGGGGCAAAGAGAAGTGGATGACGAAGGATGAATATGAAAAGCGTAGTAAAGCTAAAGCTGCTGCCAAAAAATACAAGGACTCCAAGTAATGGAATTATTTCAAAAATTTCTTAATAAAATTAACCAGGGCTACAAAGAAGCAGATAAACGTTTAGGGGGACTTTTACCTGGAGGCGGCACAGGAAATCCGATGAGCAAAACTGTTGCAGCAATTAATCCACAAGATGCTCTTGGATATGCTGTTATGACTACAGCCCGTCCTGTGCAACAAACTCTTAGTAAAGCTATAAACAAACACATTGACTCAGGAAGCTGGAAAACAACGCAGAAAAAAGTTCCTGCTTTAATGAGTGAAGCAACTCTTGCAATGCAACGCCTAGGTAAGCCTGGTATTTGGAGTACCGTTTTTCCTTCTGCACAGCAATATAAAGAAATGGGAACAGGTAGTTTACCTTCAGGTATTCAATTAGATGTACAAAAAGGTGGTTCATATTCTACATACGGGCCTCATTTTGTACCTGACGAATTAGCAGTACGTGTTGGACCACAGACTCCCCCCTGGATTACCGCACATGAATTGGGACATGCTATTGATTATTATAAAAATCCCAAGGAGTTTGAGCATTTTAAAGATATTAATACGCCCAAGGGAATGCAAAATAATTCAATGAGACAGCTTAGTCCAATTGCATTAACACTTGGAACCAGTGCATTAAAAAATGACGATAGACAAAATTCTTTATTAAGTGCGGGTATTGAAGGTGCGCTTAGTGGCTTAGGTGCTGACCAAAATAAATTGCGCATGGAAGCAAGAGCCGATCGATATGGCATGCCCCTAGCACAAAAAGCAGGAGTATCTTGGAACCACCCACAAAATATAATTGCAAAAGGAACTTATTTAACCGGCGCTTTATATCCAGGTTTTGCCCAAGGCGTTGTAGGAGAAGTTTTATCCAGAGGAGCAGACACACTTAGCGGTTTATTGGGAACAGCTGTAAAAGCATTAAAAGGAACACAGTTAAGTCCAATGGAGCAATCTCTTTCTAAATATGGATATGACCCCAGGCAACATGCTTTATCATTTAAAGGAAATGAGATTCAATTAAGATCTCGCAACCAAGCAGAACAAGCTTTATATGATTACATAACAGATCCAAATAAACGGTTAACAACTGGTTATTAATAATGGATTAACTATGGCAGACAAGGACAGTAAGTAATGGAACTAGCAGGGAAATACGAAAGCATGCTAACGGGCTATACACCAGATACGTTTCCTGATCAAATGTTTATGCAAGAAATTGCAAAACAAAGTCAAAATGATCCAGAGATGAGAGAAGCAGCTCTTGACTATCAATATCCTTTTAAGATGTCTGAGCTACTAAACAGTAATTATTCGCCGCGAGTTAAAGAAGTAATTGCAAACGCCGCCAAAGTTCAACAGCCAACTTGGTCTGAGGTAAAGAAAAAACATGGCTTACGATAAAGCAATTCAAAAGGGATACACCAAACGCTACTTACCAGAAAGTGCATGGGCCTCACTGTCTAAAAAAGAACGTGAGGAGACTGACCAAAAGAAAAGAGCTGGTAGTAAACAAGGTAAACAGTTTGTGCCTAACACTGAACGTGCGAAGAAAGCAGGACGTGCCGCCCGTCGTTACAAACAAGGTAAGTAAGTATAGAATCAGTAGAGATACTTTAAAGATCATGGCTAAAGCAGTTCCCTCCAAAGGTAAGGCAGTACCTCCCAAGGGCAAAGCAGGTACTACTGATAAGCAAGCTGCTGCACGCGACAAGTTTAAAGAGATGATCGCTAAGAAAAAAGAAGCTGCCGCTAAAAAGAAAAAATAGTGATATGCTGACACACAATAGTGATATGCTGACACACGGAGCAATACCGCTCTGGGACCAATAGTCGAAAGTCCCTCCACGTTACGAACGTGGTGCTTAGCAACAAGTTGAGTGGGAAGGAAGTTATGATCCCGGTATAACAACCGGGATTTTTTGTGACTACTCTTGTTGCCAACATACCGCCAGTCAAGGTTTGGGTACGGCGTGAGTACTTGCGTGACTTGCGTGATGGCCATGGTGAGTACACACCAGGGTATTGGGTGACGTGCAAGTCATTGAGTGGTCGCGCTCTTTACTTTGAGACGTACCTAACTGAATACGGTGCGTTGTACGACAAGCTTCCCATCAGTGCATTTCTTGCGTGGGATTCTAACCATCCGGAAAAACCAGAAAGTCCAACACCAGACCTGGAGCTAACTGACCTGCAGTTCTGGAATGGATTTGATACAGGTTTGACGGTAATCGAAAAGAACCTGATCTATAACATGGAGTTCCAAGTTATGACACGCAGTGCCGGTGTAATGACGGGCACATACCTATTTACGATTGACAACTATCATCCACATAGGAACGAACCTGACTTTTATTTTGCGGAGTTCCCCGATGAACACAAATCCCATAACATCGTGGCTTTGGACAACGGTCAAATTGGCGCTTATCCCAACAATCGTTGTCGAATGGTTGATCCATCGCTCACCAACCATGAGCTAAAGACACCAGACTTTAAGGTATCAACACGATATTTTGATGTAGAACACGCCCCCAAGTGGGGTCGTCTTGGAGAATGTGATGATTACTTTTGGAAAACTCCAACTGAAAAAGTTGTAGAATAAACAGGTTCCCCCTCTCTTTTGATGGGGCATCACCACCCATACTGCTCTGTCGGTATGGTGCGTCCCAGGATACGCTTTATCGTTTCCAATGGGTGCGCGTGATAGAGGTGCAGTCACTGTCTGGATACGCCTGGTTAACTCACAGCCCGATTGTCGGTACGCCAGTCACACTGCATCCATCTATTATTTAGGGTACAACGGGGATTAGCGCAGTTTGGTAGCGCAATTGCTTTGGGAGCAATGGGTCGCAGGTTCAAATCCTGCATTCTCGATTATCGAGAATCTCAATAAATTGCGTTTATCAAGAATCCTGATAAATTAGTTATATTAAGAACACGAGTAAATGTTCTTAATGCCCATAAAAAACGCAGACAAAAACAGAGAATATCAGCTGGAATGGTATCACCAAAACAAGGGCCGCTTGAAGGATCGGATCAAAGATCGACGGTACAAAAACAAGCGGTTGATTGATGACTACAAAGAGGAGTTGGGCTGTGTCTGCTATACCTGTAACAAGTTAGAGCACCCGTCTGCTCTTGACTTCCACCATATGAATGAGGAAGAAAAGGAGTATACAGTTTCAAAAATGGCTGGATACAAATGGGAAAGAATAGAACAAGAAATTAAGAAGTGTATTTTACTGTGTGCGTGTTGCCACAGAAAACTTCATAAAGGTTTAATATCCCTTCTTTAATTAGAACCGAATACCCAATGCACCTAATTGTAGAGCCATCATCTGTTCCTCTAAAAGAAGTTAAGTGCAAGACGTGGTAAGTCAAATTTAGTTGGTGCTGCTGCACCAATGTTTGCAGCACCAAAGCGAGACTTTAATAAAACATCAGCAACTGCAGGGTTTTTTTGATTGGCTTTTAACCAGTCTTGCAAAGCACCGTGCATAGGTTGTTGAATTTCTCTACGAACTTCTTCAGTTGTTACGTTTGAACGTAGTAGATTATCTTTTTTTGCTTGTTGTAAAAGGCTTCCAACTAATCCCATATGTTTACCAGCTAAGGCTGGATTAACACCATAGGCTTGAAGCATTCCCCCAAATTGACCAACAACTTGAGATGCAAGTCCTGGATTTTCTACAACTAAAGATCCCATAGGGCTCTTTAACGTATTGCGGATCATGCTGCGAGAAAAGTCAGGACTTTGTCCAACTTGCCCTAAGTAATAAAGACCTTCATACAATGCATCTGGTGTAATGTTTTTCTTAACAGCTTCTTGAGTAAAACGATCAATAATTTGACGCGCTTGACCACGCGTCATTGCAATGTCACCGTATTCGACAGGAAGATTAGATACTGAAGCAGGATCAAAAAATTCCATCAACCGTTTCGCAACGTAGCTTTGATTTGCCAAGCAGCCT
>Ga0194116_10000552_pt1 | contig 64248 bp, 67 predicted proteins | sample TA2MahsurfametaG_4_FD_148617 | JGI IMG/M metagenome (GOLD analysis project Ga0194116, IMG submission 148617) | Freshwater microbial communities from Lake Tanganyika, Tanzania - TA2015008 Mahale S9 surface | ecosystem: Environmental > Aquatic > Freshwater > Lake | place: Tanzania: Lake...
TATTCCATTTCTAAAAATGGGTTCCCATTCTTGGCCAGCTGGTTTTATCAGTTTATTTAAATCGTGATGGCAACAAGGCGATACCAAGATTACCTTCGCCTCACTCTTGATTGCCCAGGCAAGTGCATCATCAGTAGCGGTATCACAAGCGTGCAGCGCAATCACTAAATCGATTTTGTTAACTGGATAATTAGCGATATCACTTGCGATGAATTCAATTTGAGTTGATATTCCGAGATCCTTGGTGATGCTCGTATTTCGAGCTCTTGATTCCTCCTTATTATCTACACCGACAACTCTTACAGCTTTACCTTTGAGAGATAGATATCGGTGAACCGCAAAGGTCAGATATGCATTTCCGCAGCCAAGATCAACGACTTGGATTTCCTTCTCGGCTAATTGATCCAGTGAGCTATCAATAATCTTTAAGAAGTCATCGACCTGGCGATACTTATCAGCTTGGCGTGGGATTAACTCCCCAGATAGGGATGCAATTCCCAAGGCTTTGAATATCTCATCTGATATCGGAAGTGCCCGCTCTTTCTTCCGGTCATGCTCTACTTCGACCCGCTTGACATCCGAGTTTTTGGATCGATGTATTTGTAGCGCGCCTTGCTTGGTAATTCTTATCGTTAGGGTTTCATCGAGCCGTTCAATCAGGATATTCGCGTAACCCTCATCAAGTAAGGCGGGAATGTTTAACTCCGATGGCGAGAAATTCTTGGTTAGATCTTGCTTGCCATCATGAAAGACAAATTGGAGTAAGAGTTTTTCTTTGATCTTCACTGGTCGGATATCAATCCGCTCATACTTGGGGTTATGCGACCTTCGGCGACCCGAGATGATTGCGCGGTTGAGATGGCTAATGTCTCGGAAAAAATGTTGGATATCGTCAACACCTAATTTAGCCATATGAAACAAGTCTAGGGTGCGGTGAGTGCAGTCGCTTTGATTAAAGCACCTTCTTCTTGCGAATGGTCTCTCGCTTAAAATCCTTACTTCGCTCGTGCCGCTTGCGGAGTTGGAATTCGATTGTTTCGACCGCCTCGTCAAACGCAGCTAAGTCATTAAAGGCACGCGCTTCAGCGCGTAGGAATGGCCCTGATCCATGAGTCTTAATTTTCACTTGATGCGATGTTTTCTTTCCATGGTGCGGATTCACTTCATGTATTACATCAACTTCTATGCGATCTATTGGGATATGAAATCTTGATAATCGCTCCAAGCGTTCTTTTGCGATTACTTCAAAATCTTCCGCCAAACTCTCGCCCCGGGCGTGGATAGTAATTTTCACAATCCCTCCTACCTGCCTAGTAGACGGTAGCAATACTCTCTCTACAAAGGCAATAGAACGAAAAGCCCAGTCAGCGCTAGAGCAAGGAGCGCACTCTGAGCAAAGATAGTTAGCGCGGTCTTACGGTCAGCTTTTCTATCTTCCGGACTTTGTACTCGAGTGATATCGCCCAACTTTCCAAGGTTGAAAGTTCCCATAAGTCCATATGCCAAACAGAACTTCTTACGTGACTGGATAAAGCCAACCGAGAAGACCATTAGCGGTGCAAAGAGTGACCAGCGAGCAGAGTTAGCAGTATCAGCGGCTAGTAACCCAGCAAAACTTGTGAGGGTTAGGACTGCGCCGATAAGTGCAACTAATTGGCGGCGGCGAACTTCGGCTTTACCGAGATTACAAGTTCCTGGGACGTATGAATATGTCATCCGAAGAACTCCTCATGCTCTTCTTCTTCGGCCCAGACTGAGCCGACTTCTTCTTGCTTTTCAAACCATGAAAGAAAGGAGGCGATTCCGCGTACGGCAACAGTTAAAAGAGTTGCTAATGCGATGATTCTTCGAAGCGCCTTCATACTCGAATCCTAATTACTTTTAGCCAATCTCTCCAACGCAGCCATCGCCGCATTATGTCCAGCGATTCCACTAACCCCACCGCCACGAACCGCACCGGCTCCGGCTATAAAAATACGGTCATGAGTTGTTTCAACTCCCCACTTACCTTGTTCACCTCGAGTTCGCCATGGCCACATCAGATCGCTATGGAAGATATTTCCGCGGGGAAGATCGATTTCGGCTTCTAGTTCTTGGGGAGTTTTTACCTCAATACAGGGCTGGCCGGCTGCATCGTTGAGAAGCAGCTCTTCGATCGGCTCAACTAGGTAACGATTTAAACCAGCAAGGATTCGCTTTGTTACTTCAACTTTGACTAGATCATGATCTTTATCGAAGAGCGAGGCTGGGGTGTGTAGCGCAAAGAGAGTGAGGGTGTGATTACCCGCCTCTTGCATCGATTCACTCAGGATTGAAGGGTCGGTGAGGGTGTGACAGTACATTTCTGAGGGAATCACATCGGGGATGACCCCAGATTTTGCTTGGTGGTAGGCCTTCTCTAATTGCTCGTAGCTCTCATCGATATGGAAGGTTCCGGCAAATGCTCTCCTTGGATCCACTCCACTCTTTAAATTTGGAAGGCGTTTCAGAACCATATTCATTTTTACTTGGGAACCATCTCTAAGAGTTGGGGCATTGATTCCTGCTATCCGCTCCAAGACTTTCGGTGCGGCTCCAGATAAGAGAACTTTTGCGCTCAGTTCTTCCCCAGTATTTAGTTTTATCGTCACGCCATCTTTCGATGTATTAACACCAAGTACCTCAGTTCCGACGCGCATTTCCACGCCAAGCGAAGTAGCACGTTGCAAAAGGGCCTCAACTAACTTACCCATTCCGCCCTTTGGTACCCGCCACTCGCCCGTTCCATTTCCAATTAGATGATAGAGAAAGCAGATATTGCTTAATCTCTCAGTGGCGCTTGTAAATGTTCCAATCAGCCCATCGGTAAGGACTATTCCTTTAACAAGATCGTTCTTAAAGTACTTACTTAGAGTTACCTCAAGAGGTTGGACTACAAATTCATCCCATAGTTCTTCACCGATAAGCGCCTTGACTTCAGTTTCATCCTTTAAAGGTTCCAACATCGTTGGGGCCAGAACTTCAGCGAATACCCCGATTCGTTTATAAAAGCGCTCCCAGGCATCGCTCTCTTCAATATTTGAGGCAAAAGCGGTGATTGACTCTCTTGATTCAGCATCGAAGCTACGGTTGATCAATATTCCCGTGTTACCGGAAGGGGTGTAGGAAGAGACGGTCCTACTTAAAGTTTCGAACTTAAGATCTAAATCCTGCTTTATCTGGTCGGGAAAGAGAGCGACTAGATATGAATATCGAGAGAGTTTTGCGCCAACGCCTTCAAATGCGTAAACGCTCTTTGTGGCACCACCGAATTCTTGGTTCTTCTCAAGAACAACTACTTTCTTTCCCGCCTTAGCTAAGTAACAGGCAGCGACAAGTGCGTTATGCCCACCGCCGACTATGGCAACTTCGAAATCGTGGCTCATTTACAGCGTGCGTAGGATCCGGTTAAAGGCCTCTTCGATATTTTCAGCGCTGGTTCCAAAGTTCAACCTCGCGAATTGGGCATGCTTCGGGCTGTAGAAAGAACCTGAATTAATCGCCAACTTACCTTTCTCAAGGATTGCCTTGGTTGGATCTTCACCAAGGCCAAGATTGGAGAGGTCTAGCCAGGCCAAATACCCAAAGTCTGGGATGCGATAACCAATCGCAGGAATCTTTGAATCAATCAGCGCTCTAATTAACTTCCGATTCTCATCCAGGGTCTTGAGCGCTCCATCGAGCCAGCTTCTTGATTTATCAAATGCAGCAGTCGCCGCCACAGCGCCAAATAGGGATGCTCGGAATGCCACAGAGATTGGCATGGAGTTAATGCGATTCTTCAATGCTTCAATCTCGGTGATGATCATCGCGCATTTAAGACCGGCAAGATTAAAGGCTTTGCTAGCGCTAGTTACGCAAATTCCAACTTCTCGGGCTGCATCTGAGACCGATAGGAATGGAACAAAGGTATTTCCAGGGTAAGTGAGCGGAGCGTGAATTTCATCGCTAATAACAATTACGCCATATTGCTTAGCTAAATCAGCAATCCGAGCTAATTCGCTTTTAGTGAAGATGATTCCGACTGGATTATGCGGGCTACAGAGAATGTGAACTTTTGCGCCAGCTTTATAGGCGCGCTCAATGCCCTCAAAGTCAAGGGAATACTCCATACCCTTTTCAATCAGCGGCACATCAACTAATTCTGCTTTTACCTCCGCAACCCAGCGCCACATGCTGTCGTAGACCGGTGAGTTAAGGACTACTCGATCGCCAGGGTTAATAAGTGTTCGAATAACTTCAACAGTTCCCACGCCAACATCGGTTGCGATACGCATTTGGGAGACATCCGGGCTCCATCCCCAACGAGCGCTTGAGAAGTTCTTAAATGCATCGAACATTTCTGGGAATGGCCCGAGGTAGCCGGTATCAGAGCGATCAATCATGTCGCGCAGCGCAACTTTGATCTCTTCAGCGATTGGAAAATCCATTTCGGCAACTGGGAGCGGAAGAACATCGCTTGGGAATTGTCGCCACTTAACGCTCTTACGTTTTCTTAATTCAGATAATGGAAATGCGCGAATTTCATCGGCCATAGACGGCAGTATGCCACTGAACTTAGAAGTTGTGAAAGAAACTAGCCTTTAACAGAGCCGGCAAGAAGGCCACGCACAAAATATCGTTGAAGTGCGAAGAAGACTGCGACCGGCACAAGTATTGACACGAATGCGCCAGCAGTTAGTAACTCCCAATCCCCACCTCGTGTTCCAGTCATCTCGGCGAGTCGCACCATAAGCGGTGCGATTTCCCGCTTTCCACCACCAAATGTAAGTGCGACCAATAGATCATTCCATGTCCATAAGAACTGGAAGATGGCAAAGGAAGCGATGGCTGGAACGCTAAGTGGCAAGATGATTTGGCGGAAAAGTTTGAAGTGATCTGCACCATCGACGCGCGCTGCTTCAATTAATTCGCGCGGTAGTTGCGCAATAAAGTTATGAAGGAGGAAGATCGCAAGTGGCAATCCAAACATCGTATGCGCAAGCCAGATCGGGATAAATGTTCCAGTAATACCGAAGCTTGGAATCACCGTAAAGCTTCCAATATGTAGACCACCGGAGAAGAGCTGAAGTAGTGGAATCAATGACATCTGGAGTGGAATTACTTGTAGGGCGAATATAGTGAAGAAGAGGAAATTTCTTCCCTTGAAATTAAACCAAGCGATCGCATAAGCGGCAAAGATTGCAATAGTGATTGGGATTATTGTTGAAGGGATCACAATCGCAAAGGTATTTAGGAAGTATTGGCTTAGCGGTGGAGTCGCGCCTCTTCCTTCAAATAGAACTCTTGTGTAATTGGTAAAGGTGAATTCTGGGTTGGTGAAAACGGTCCACCAACCGGAGCTATTAATTCCGGTGCTCGGCCTAAATGATGTGACAAAAAGACCGAATGTTGGAATCGTCCAGAGCGTAGCTATCACGATGGCGGTAAAGCTGGCCCAGGGTGAACTTAGGTGGGTCTTGACCACTTCGACATCTCGTTTGCGGAGTTTTCGGGCCATTAGCGCTCACTCCGTTCGCGGCGAAGATTTACAACGTTGTAGGCCACTAATGGAAGAACGCCGAGGAAAAGGATTATCGCTAGGGCGCTTCCAGTGCCGTAATTCAGGGCGCGGAAAGATTGGTTATACATCTCATTTGCAATAACGCTGGTCTTGAAATTTCCACCAGTCATTGTGCGGATGATGTCGAATACTTTTAGCGCTCCGATAGTTATCGTGCTTAAGACTACGATGATTGTGCCTCTAATCATTGGAACGGTAACGCGTGAGAATCGCTTCCAGCCACTTGCGCCATCGAGCATCGATGCTTCCAGGATCTCATCTGGGATGGCTTTGATTGCCGCCGATAGCACCACCATCGCAAATCCAGTTTGGATCCAGACAAAGACAACAATCAAAAGGAAAGTATTGAGTGGATTTACCAGCAACCAATTAGTAGGTACAAAGCCAAACCATTCCGCGACCTGGCTCAGTAGACCTATCTCGGGAGCGCGTTCATTAGGTTCGAATTGATAGACAAATTTCCAGATGATTCCAGCGCCCACAAATGAGATTGCCATCGGCATAAAAATCAATGACTTAACAAGACCCGGGCGGCGCATCCGATCGGTAAGGACAGCTATCAATAAACCAAAACCAGTCGAGGCTATTGGAGCAACAATCATCCAGACGCCGGTGTTACGGAGTACATCGAGAATTTCCGGTTGGGTGAAGGCCCATTGGTAGTTCTCCCAACCAACGCTCTCGTTGCCACGCGCATCACGGAATGAGAGGTAGAGGGTTCTAAATGCTGGAGCAACTAAACCAATAAAGAGGAAGATCAAGGCTGGGGCTAAGAAGATTACATACTTGAGAAACCTTTGGACCCGCTCGCCAGTGCGCTCAGAGAGCGCAAATGCGATTGCAACTAACGCGCCAAATATCAGGATTGTGAGCGTGAGGCCAGTTAACTTTGAGACTGCTTGCTCTAACTGAGACTGGCGAGCAGCAATCTCAATCATTTAGGTCTCCTGTTTTTAACAACTCATCAAGATAAGAATCAAGATAAGAAGAGGTGTGGTGACTTTACCGCCACCACACCTCTGTTACTACTTACTTATTTAGTCCTTTTAGGACTTAGGCCAGGACTTCTCGATTGAATCGAGAACAGCCTTATCGGACTTGTTCTCAGCAACCCAAGCAGTCATTTCCTTCCAGAACGAACCAGCACCAACTGCTGCTGGCATCGCATCAGAACCATCGAAGCGGAATGTGGTTGCATTCTTAAGGATTTCAACCGCATTCTTATTTACTGGATCTGCGACATTTGCAACATCGAGGCCCTTGTTAGCTGAGAACCAGCCACCAAGTGCAGCCTTCTTGTTATTCCACTCTGGGGATGTGAGGTAGAGCTGAACAGATGCTACTTCTGGACGATCCGAGAATGAGCCTACGAACTCGCCGCCACCAAGTGCGGGACGCTGATCAGCAGTCACACCTGGGAAGTAGAAAGTTGTGATTCCACCTTCAGTTGTTGTGTCATCTGGTGTAACGATGGTTGCGCCGTAATCAGCGGCCAAAATTCCACCGATGAATGAAGCCTGGCGATGCATTGCGCAGGATCCATCAACAAGTCCCTTACCGCCTTCTTGGAAGGTGGTTGTGGCAATAGCTGGGACGTTTCCAACGTACTTAGGATTCTTAAGGATCTTGCCTGCTTCCTTTAGAACTGCAGCAACCTTGGCATCGTTAAACGGAATGGTGTGATTTACCCACGCATCGTAGGTGGATGCATCGTTTACACGGAGCATCAAATCTTCCATCCAGTCAGTTCCGACCCAACCAGTTGCATCTCCAGAACCAAAGCCAACGCACCAAGGTTGTACTTTGCCGCCAGCTGCAACGGTGTCAGAGAGAGCTAGTAATTCAGCCCAAGTAGTTGGAATGCTCCAACCGTTATCTGCGAATGTCTTTGGTGAGTACCAGACGAATGATTTTACGTTTGCACCAAGTGGAGCGGCATAGAAGGTTCCATCAACGGTTCCATATGCCTTCCAATCTGCGCCGTAATACTCATCAGCAGCTGCAGATACATCATCTGTAGCTGGGAACATCTTGCCCGTTGCAACCATTGCCTTTAGAAGACCTGGCTGAGGGAAGACGGCGAGATCAGGAGCAGTGCCACCCTCTACACGAACTGGAAGCTGTGCTTCGAATTCAGCAGTTCCATTCCAATTGATTGTGATACCGGTGCACTCTTCGAACTCTGTGAAGGATTCCTGATAGATCTCAGCTTCTGGGCTACGAATCGAAGAATAGATTTCGACTTCGACGCCTTCATAATTTCCATATGACTCATACGCATCGCAATTTCCACCGCTTGCCGAATCATCTGAACTTCCACATCCAGAGATGACAAGGGAGAGCGCTGCGAACAAGCTGGTCGCCAGAATTAGACGACGCCGCAAAAATGCGGTCATGTAACTTCCCCTTTCGAAAGGAACTCCCTAGGTTTTCCCAGGAAGTTTGACCGAAGTTTTCTCCCTTGGGCCGGCAAGTGCAACCCGTCGAGCCATGAAAAAAGGCTGAAAACGGCTAACGGTTCTGTTATTTGAAAGCGGTAAGCCAGCAGGTCGCATCCCCCGGCAGGGTGAGCCGCCCGCCATCAATGGCGACCCCGGGCCTTGAACTGAAGAGAAGTTCAAATTCGGCGGGTACTTCAAGATCCATAGTTTGCGCCGTTGTGTTGGCAAAGAGCGCAAAGCCTGGGTGTCGCTGAAAAGCGATCACCCCATCTGGCGCCGCTAACCAATTGATTTCATAATTGCTAGAACTCTTTAGCGCTGGATGCTCGCTTCGGATTCGCAAACTCTCTCGATAGAAATTTAGCGAGCTGCTGTTCTCTTTATCTTGCGAGGCAACGCTCTTAGAGCTCCAATGTGCCGGGATTGGTAGCCAAGGCTCTCCAGTTGTAAATCCAAACTTGTTTGTGGCTTCATTTGCGGTATCCCACGGCAACGGAATCCGTGCTCCATCGCGCCCCTTATCTTTTCCATTAGTGCGGAAGAAGATTGGATCTTGTCTAACTTCATCTGAGAGCTCGCCATCGGCTAGCCCCAGCTCTTCTCCTTGGAATATGTAGATACCGCCTGGAAGTGCATGAGTGAGCAGTGCAAAGGCTCTAGCGCGCCACTCTCCTATTTCGCCGCCGCCAAGTCTTGTTACTAATCGCGGGGAGTCATGATTTGAGAGTACCCAAGTTGGCGGAGCAGCTACAGCGGCAACTTCAGAGAGAGTTCGCTTAATTGCCGGAATCAAAGTGATAGCGCTCCAAGGCGCAACTAGAAAATCAAAGTTAAAGATCTGATGTAGTTCATCACTTCTCACATAACGCGCTGCACGCGAACTGGGATGGACCCACGCTTCCGCAACCGAAATCCGCTCCCCCGGATATGAATCGAAAATCTTTCGCCAGCCTCGATAGATCTGATGGACGCCTTCACGATCGAAGAAAGGAACATCACTTAGTAGTTCTGCGCGTTCATTATCTGGCATATCAGTTACATCAAGTCGGAGCGCTCTAGTTAAAGCTTCTGGGTCATGATGATCTTTCAAAATCTCATCTTTGGCTAAACCATGTGCCACATCGATTCGAAAACCATCAGCGCCCAGATCAAGCCAGAATCGAAGCGTGGCTTCGAAATCCTCCCGCACTTCTTGGTTATCCCAATTTAAATCTGCCTGGGTTGAATCAAATAGATGTAGATACCACTGGCCCGCAGTTCCATCCTTTTCGGTGATGCGACTCCATGCTGGTCCTCCGAAAATCGAATTCCAATTGTTTGGCGGGCTCTCACCAGTTGCACCACGACCATCGTAAAAATGAAACCGCGCTCGTTCGCGCGATCTTTTAGGAGAATTCAAGGCGGCTTTAAACCAGTGATGTTCGGTGGAGAAATGATTTGGAACAATGTCAACGATGATCTTCAAGCCAACTTTATGAGCGCCGTCAATGAGCGCTTTGGCATCACCTAAATCTCCAAATCTAGGATCAACATCGCGCGGATCGGCGACGTCATAACCACCATCCTTATTTGGAGACTTATAGAACGGACTCAACCAAATCGCATCTACACCGAGAGATTTCAGGTAATCGATACGTGTTGATACGCCCTTGAGGTCACCCTCACCATCGCCATTGCTATCTTGAAATGAGCGCGGATATACCTGGTAGATGGCGCTGTTGGGCCACCAAGACTTCACTCTCATTGCTGCTCGTCAGGGTTTATTCGTCTGGTGGAGTTACGGACAACCAGGGTGGTTGGCATCGTGAGTGAGTGCGGTTCGCTACGAGGTGACTTCAACCGCTCCATGATTGACCAGGCAGCCATCTCGCCCATAAGCGGAACTGGCTGTTCAATCGTTGTGAGATCAGAGAATTCCGCCATTTCGTGGCCATCAAAACCAATAATTGAGATGTCCTCAGGAACTCTTAATCCATTACGTCGAATTGCTTGAAGCGCGCCAAATGCCATCTCATCCGAGAGTGCAAAGATTGCCGTTGGTCGATTCGGTCGGGCAAGGAGATCATCCATTGCGCGGCTCGCACCATGCATGGTGAAGTCGCCATGCGCTTCGCGAGAGGGCACCCACTCCAATCCGCTCTCGGCAAGTACTTGCATAAATCCAGTCCGGCGATCTTGGGGCACATTGAAACCGAGCGGATCATCAGGGCGGCCCGAGATCAGACCAATCTTCATATGTCCAAGGTTTACTAGATGTTGTGTTGCCGTTCGTGCGCCGGCGACATCATCAATGGCAACGCTGGCACAGCCTTCATGGTGCATGCCAACGAGCGCAATCGGGATACCCAAGTTGAGCATCGATTCAAACTCACCCTCAGTTGGCGGCAGGCTTATGACGATTAAACCATCAACGCGCCCCTTCAAGAGTTGATGCTGAAAGAGGCGCTCACGACTCTTGAGTTGTGAGAAGTTGTAGAGCAGCAGATCCAAACCTGCCTCCCGGAGGGCCTGTTCGGCGCCGCTCAATACTTGGGCGAAGTACCAACGTGAAATATAAGGAGCAACAACGCCTACTGAATTCGTTCGCGAAAAGATGCGTTGCGCTTGGCGCTGTGGAAGTGGGTAGTCGAGCGCTTCAGCGGCAGCAAGAATTCGCTCGCGAGTTTGCGCATTTACATGGCTCATACCGCGCAGCGCCCGCGAAACTGTCGCTATCGATACGCCAGCAGCTGCTGCAACATCTTTTATACCGACAGTCATTACGACCTTTCCTGGAAATCTACCTCCGAAACCTGTAAATCTCTGTAAGCGCTAAAACTAGTCTGAAAGAGGGTGGGCCGCTAGGGGCGTGCGCCTTGATATCATAACCCCTATAAAACTGTTTCGGAACTGCGAATCGAGAGACCGACCTTGGACACAGTAAACAGGCGAAGGTTCATTGAATTGACTGGTGCTGGAGACAAAGCTCGTGCTGCAAAGACTCTCTCGTTTGATGAAATAGTTAAACAGGGCAAGTCGAAGCCCTTTGACGCTAATAGTTCAATCTTGGTGATTGTCACTTTGTATGGTGGTAATGATGGATTGAGCACATTGATTCCTTTTCGAGACCCAAATTACTTTTCGCTAAGACCTACACTCTCATTCCAAGAAGACGAAGTGATTCCGTTAGATGAGGATCTCGCACTAAATGCTTCTATGGTTGGGTTTAAAGAGCTCTGGGATGACGGAACCTTGGGGATAGTACGAGGGGTTGGCTATCCAAGAACTGAGCATTCGCACTTTTCTTCAATGGCTATCTGGCAGAGCGCAAACCTGAGTGCCGTTAACTCGGGCTGGGTTGGACGCTGGATTGACACACAACAGCACGATGAATTTCTGGCAATAAATCTGGGATCAATTCTCCCGCCCTTGTTGGTAGGCAACAAACTATCTGGCTCAGTTCTTCCGATGGCTCAGGCGAATACTAATTTAGGGTCCTCAAAGTTAGCGCAGCAACTGCAGACTGTTGCGCAACTAATCGCAGCAGATGCGCCCACTCGGGTTTGGTCGGTGTCACTCGGTGGATTTGATACCCACTCTGATGCGAAGGAAACACAGTCAAAACTGCTGGGCCAGGTGTCAGATGCAATCGCAGACTTTATGGCAAAACTCAAAGAGATTGGCCGGAGTAAGAACGTGACTATCTTGGTTTACAGTGAGTTCGGCCGACGCGTTCGAGCAAATGAAACGGATGGGACTGATCATGGAACCTCAAATCCAGTCTTCCTAATTGGTGAAAGAGTTCAAGGAGGGTTCCATGGCGAAAACCCTTCACTCGACTCCAAAGGCAGAGATGATCTTTCCGTAACCACGGACTTTAGAGATATCTATGGAGAGGTACTTGAGAAGATTCTGGGTACGGACTCAGATCGAGTTATCAATAAAACTAGACGAGACTTGAGTTTATTCAAGTGAATGAGTCCTCACAAGATCAGATAATTCAACTGGCATATACGCGTTGGCTTATTGAGTTTCGCCCAAGCAAACTCGCAACTGGAGAACTGTTTAAGTTTGATGTAATTGGTGACGTTGTTGAAATGGAATCAAACTCACCCAACACGATATGGAGCGAAGTCTGGGACTTTGCTAGCCGTAAGCCCGTGATCCGTTCTGGCGCCTTGGATCATCATTGCGGTGGCGTGAGTTGGTACGTTACGGAGATTCCTTGGCATCGAGAGACATTGGTCTATGAGGTGCCCGAAACGCTCACTTTCAAAGCAGGTATGGCGGTCTGGTCTGAATTTTGGAGTATGGACACCTCACGTTAGATGCACATTACTTCAAATAAATCCCGGGCAATCGGGCGAGAAATATCACGGATTGAGCCGCGCTTTGCCGAAGTTATAGCTGAGTTCGCGCCCTGCCCGATTGGCGTAACTAAATCTCGCGAGAGCAACTTTGCGGCGCTAGCAAGTTCAATTCTTTCGCAACAACTCTCTGTCAAGGCAGCTGCGACAATTACCGATCGAGTTCGATTGATGGCAGGTGGGCGCCTCGATCCGAAACAAATCGCGAAGTCTCGGATAACTGAACTTCGTAGCCTCGGCTGCTCGGCTACGAAAGCGCGCGCGCTTCTTGAGTTGGCTCAGAAGAGCGCGAGCGGTGAGTTACCGATCCGTTCACTTCACCGGAAGAGCGATGCTGAGATTGAGGCTCTGCTGCTGCCGCTACATGGCATCGGGAAGTGGACCGTCGAGATGTTTCTAATCTTCCAACTAGGTCGAGTTGATATCTGGCCGGTCGGCGACCTTGGGGTTCGCCGTGGCTGGGAGAAGATTTTCGGGATGCGAAGTGAAATTTCACCTGAACGGTTAGCGGTTTTGGGTGAAAAGTTCGCGCCGTATCGCAGCCATCTTGCTTGGTATTGCTGGCGCGCCCACTCAATCTACGAGTGAGCCAGTGCGAATTAGGGCTTTGGCCTTAGTTCTAGCGCGACTGAGTTGATGCACCAACGTTGATCGGTTGGCACGGCATAACCTTCTCCTTCAAAGACATGTCCTAGGTGCGAACCGCATTTTGCGCATCGCACTTCCGTGCGAATACGCGGCGCAAGCGATCGATCTTCAAGAAGTATCACAGCATCGCCCTCTTTTGGTGCATAAAAAGACGGCCAACCACAACCGGAATGAAACTTCTCCTCACTTCTAAAGAGCTTAGCTCCACATGCCTTACATTCATAGACTCCGATAGTTTCAGTCTCGTAATACTTTCCAGTGAATGCGACTTCGGTTCCTGCCTTACGAAGTACATCGAATGAAAGTGGATCTAGTTGGTTTTCTAGTTTCGAATCATCAATCTGAACTTCAAAAGGCTTTCCGGTAAGCGGATTAATCTTGGGAAGAATTGAGCCAGGTTCCATCTCAGCTCTTGACTTTCGGGAATGGGATTCCAGTCGATGAGTGGCAGTCGTAACCATTTGGGTTCTTCTCGAGATAACGTTGGTGATACTCCTCCGCTGGCCAATAAGTGTGTGGCGCCGCTTCTTGAATCTCGGTGACGATTTCGCCAAAACCTTGGGCCTTAAGAACATCGTTATACAGCTCGCGCGTATTAACAGCGCTAATCATCTGTTCGTCACTAGTTACAAATATGGCACTTCGATATTGAGTTCCAATATCGCCACCTTGACGGTTTAATGAAGTTGGATCGTGCATGGTCCAAAACTCTTCTAGTAAGCGTTCGTATGTAATCTTGGTGGGATCGAAAATTACTTCGACCGTCTCGGCATGATTTGTGGTTCCAGTGCAAACTTGCTCGTAAGAAGGATTTGGTCTAGTTCCACCCATGTAACCAACGGAAGTTGATACAACGCCATCGAGATTCCAGAAGCGCCGTTCTGCGCCCCAGAAGCAACCAGTTGCAAAATATGCTTTCGGAATAGAAATCTCGCTCATCCCCACATCTTGGCATGAGATTTGACTGATAGCCTTATCGAAAGCCCCCGTAGCTCAGGGGATAGAGCACTGCCCTCCGGAGGCAGGTGCACAGGTTCGAATCCTGTCGGGGGCGCATCTGAGCGATAACTCACCTTTCGAGACTATTGAGTATCGAGGCATAACGCGAGAGAATTCTCTTCTCACCCACTCGGGAAGAACAGCTCGATTACGTTCTGGCTTATTCCTGCGCGGTCATCATTAGAAGAGAGGTCGTTAAATGTCGGCGGATATGAATATGGATTGGCGCCATCGCGCCGCCTGTCGCCACGTCGACCCAGAACTCTTCTTTCCAGTTGGAAATACTGGACCAGCCATTGCTCAAATCGAAGAGGCTAAAAGAGTCTGCGTGAAATGTGATGTCCGCGAAGCATGTCTGCAATGGGCACTTGAATCTGGACAAGATTCTGGAGTTTGGGGTGGGTTATCTGAAGATGAGCGTCGCGCCATGAAACGTCGCGCTGCACGTCATCGCGCAAGAATGCTAGAGAACCAGAACCAGATTTCTTAAAATCTAGTGGAGCTCAAACTCAATTTGAGCTTCAGTACCAGGGCTTAATCTATTAAAGCGCAATTCACCTGAGAGTTCGTTATCCGTCAAAGTCCTAACTATTTCAAGGCCAAGGCTAGAACTCTTAGTTGGATCAAAAACAGGACTCAAGCCAGCGCCATCATCTACAACCGATATTTTGAAACGGTTATCTCTTCTTATTACTTGAACTTCTAATTTGCTTCCCCGTTCATTTAAACCATGTTCGAGCGCGTTCTGGATTAACTCGGTAAGGACTAAGGCAAGCGGCGTTGCGATGAGTGAGGGAACTAAGCCAAAGTCACCGCTTTTATTGATCTTTATCTCGGCTGGTCTAGGGCTTAGCTCCAAGGCGCTATTTAGTAACTTGACCACTACTTCATCGAACTGGACGCTATCTTGCGAGCTGGAGGATAGAGTTTCATGAACGTGGGCGATTGATGCGATTCGCCTTATCGCCTCTTCGATAGCAGAGCGGGCAAGGCCATCCTCGGTCCGCCGGGATTGCAGCCGAAGCAAGGAAGAAACGGCTTGGAGGTTGTTCTTTACCCGATGATGAATCTCTCGAATGGTCGCATCTTTACTTACTAGAGCGCGATCGCGCCGCCTTAGCTCGGTCACATTATGAACGAGTACGACCGCGCCAATTCGAATCTCAGATTCGGTAAGTGGAATAGCGAGGAGATCGATTACACCATCGGAATTCTCAAACTCATCGCGCCTTAGCGAGCGGCCACTCATGACAACCCGCCAACTCTCTTCACGTGGCTCTCGGCCTCGAATTGGGACGGCGAGTTGATCGAGAATCTCACCAAAGTGTTGGCCATCCATATCCTTAACCCAACCAATTCGACCGAAGGCGCTTCGCGCATTGGGACTTGCGAAAGTTATCCGGCCATCAACATCCAATCTAACTAGGCCATCACCGGCTCTCGGCGCTGTCTCGGAGCGATAGACACTTCCTTGAATTGGAAAGTTACCTTCAGCAACCATTCGATAGATATGGTTTGCAATCTCGCGGTAATTTAGCTCCAGCCTTGATGGAGTTCGCATCGTCTCAATATTTCTATGGCGCGTAATTACCGCAATCGACTTTCCACCGAATTGAACTGGAATGATCTCTTCCTTAACTGTGAACTCACCGATATTTGTCGGTTCTAAGTCGCGAATGATGTTTCCAGATTTGAATGCGCTATCGATATTTGGTTGTTCTCCAATTGCAATACTCGTTCCTACTATGTCGGTAGCAAAGACAGTTGCGGCGGTCATCGGTCTTATCTGTGCGACTGCGATAAAACCTTGCTCGCCATGTTTAGAAATCCAGAGAACTAAATCGGCGAAGGAGAGATCGGCTAATAGTTGCCATTCTGCGATTAAATCTGAGAGGCGGCCAAACTCCTCGCTTGCGAGCGTGGATGCGCCCGGTAGATTCCTAAATGGCATGAGTGAAGGTTACTCAAGGAGCAGGCCTGCGACTTCCCCAATAGATTTCCGCAACTTTGAACGTGGCGCCACATCCAATAGCGCGGAGTAGGCGCTCTTAGCGCGATCTAGTGAATCTCTATCAAATGGCAGAAGTTTTGACTCGTACTTACCAACTCGAGCGCTAAAGCGCTTCTGGATAGAACGCTCTCTTCGCGTATTGCCCATCTGATTGAGGATAAAAATGGCTCGCGCCTTAATTCGCCCAGCATCAAGGGAGGCAAGGATCGATTCGAGTTCGAACATGTGATTGTTATCGGGGGTCATAAGAAAAATGATGGTCTCGGCCCGTTCCAAGAGATCCACATAGTCACGCGCCGGCGCTCGCCTATCTGAGAACGCGCTCTCTAAGTTCGGAATCGGACCGGCATCAACTAGTTGAATCGCGCTACTTACTTCAGCTAGTTCACCACAAATCGAAAGTTGATCTGAGAGCCGGACGCTCTCGCTACTTCGCTTTGCGCCCAACAGAAAAGCGAGATCCTTTCGGTTTGGATGAAGGTCAATCAACTCCACCGACTTTGAGCGGGCGAGTTCATTTCCAAGATTTAGAGTCATGGTTGTGGCGCCTGGAGCGCCGGTACTTCCGGTCACCACGATGAGATTTTTCTGGCGTTGTACGGATTTTCTAGGAGCTGGAATAGTTTCAAATTCTCGAAGCGCTCGATTAACAATTCGCTCAATCTCTACAGTTACATCACCAATTACTGGCTCAATAGCCATTCCAATAGCGCCAGCAAAGCGTCTCAACTCTCGCTCTAAAGCTGAAGTTATTTCGTCTACATCGTGAATGAGTATGAATCTAGAGTCTGTGTCCGGTTTATTTGCGAGGAATTCAACTAATGAATCTATGGAAAGCGCCCGATACTCCAGCTCGACGCTACTAATTCCTTCGGTGAGTAGAGCTTGTAGGACTACATCTTCAAACTCTGCGCTCTCCAGCCAAGTGATGATTCCAATTTTCATAAGTTTTTTGCTAGTTAGCTAGCGCCCTTCGAACTAAGAGAAACTCAGCGCTATTTATCGCTTCAATCAAGTCTGGTACTTCGATATCTGGAACAAGGAGTGAAATTCCAATTCGCCCGCCAAGATCTCGTGAAGCAGCATCGATACTATCTATGGCCACCGCGCTTAAAATCAATCGACTTTGATTTCGAGAATCTCCCATAATCTCCATACTTCGATTGGGGATTCCATAAACATCCACGATTGCTCCGCTTCGAAGCTCGAGAGGTGCCCACTCTCTTGGTATTGAGATCGGGACTATTTGAAGGTTAGGACTCGCCTCACTTGAGATTGCAAAACTTGGAATTAATTCAGCTGCGCCAATAGAGCGTAAAACAGCAGCCCCCGTAATTGAGTTGTTAGAACTTAGGTATTGCTCCGGGTTATCTAACAGGCGGACCCGAACTTTGGTGAGATCTGTGTCGGTGAGTACTTCACCCGGGGCAAGATCGACAGTTGCTGCCCAGACCATGATGGTTTTATCACTTGCTTTACTAATCAGATAAGCAGAAGTAAAAGAGGCCAGAATCAAGATCAGCCCAAGAATGTATCGAGGCGTTAGATAGAGAGAGATTTCATTTCGCTTTGAATTCACTGGCCTTGGATAGTGGATTGCGATGCAATCGAAATTTCTTATCCACAACTCATTAAGGGCAGCGCCTCAATCTCATCCTTTCGGTGGAGGAATTGCCCTTAGCGAAGCGGAATCCTGCGCCGGATGAGAGAGAAACCGGTAGCGATTTCAGTTGGCTTTGATTTCTACGATGGACCGTTTCAGACAGAAATAACTAGCTCCTCCAAGCTCTATCTAGTCCCCACAACACATGGTGAGAATTTTGATCCAGATTTCTCACCCGTACCTACAAAGATTTCAGAGTTACCCGATGGCGATAGATGGACCCGGGCTTACATAATTAGCGCGATAGAGATTCTCGCCGGCCATCGTCCGGCAGTACAAATTTCAAGAAATACCCATCGCTTTATCTACAACAATCTAGTTAAACGCGCCGGCTCCCTTAGCGAGCTTCCCAAGATAAGAAAGATCCATCGCAATCAACCGATAGAGGGCGTTATTGAAGTAACTGCAACGCTCGCTTTTAGAGCTCGAGTAAGAGCCCTGATTGCAAGGTTTGAGGGAGTAGATGGAAAGTGGCTCTGTACTGAGTTTGAATTAATCTGATTCGCCGTGGCAACGTTTGTATTTCTTACCTGAGCCACAAGGACATGGTGCGTTTCGAGAAACGCCAGAGTTTGTAGTTGCCTTCTCGGTAGCTCCAGTCTCAGAAGGAGCGCTATAGCTAAGATTTTCTTGGCGCTTTGATTCAGCCACACCCTTAGCCTCAACTTTTGAATCTTCCACCTTTACTTCGACATTAAATAGGAAGCCAACTACCTCTTCCTTCATCGCTTCAATCATGGCCGAGAAGAGGTCGTAACCTTCTTTTTGGTATTCAACTAGTGGATCGCGTTGCGCCATAGCGCGCAGGCCAATGCCTTCTTGGAGGTAATCCATCTCGTAGAGATGTTCACGCCACTTACGATCAAGAACAGAGAGAAGAATCTTTCGTTCAAGTTCGCGAAGAACTTCGCTTCCTAACTTCTCTTCTCGAGCATCATAAGCCTTGAAAATGTCTTCGGTTATCTTGAAGGCAAGGAACTCTTGATCAAGTCCAGTTCTACCACCGACTTCATTCTCTAGCTCTTGAACTGTGAATGAGATTGGATAAATCGCTTTAAGAACGGTCCAGAGTTTCTCTAGATCCCACTCTTCTGGATATCCCTCTGCGGTTGCAGCCATTACATAGCCACGAATGGTGTCCTCGGTGAACTTAGCAACCTGTTCCTTAATGTCTGCACCCTCTAGTACTTCTCGACGTTCTGCGTAAATCACTTCGCGTTGACGGTTCATAACATCGTCATACTTCAAGACATTCTTACGCATCTCAAAGTTCTGGGATTCAACTTGGGTTTGGGCGGACTTAATGGCATTTGTGACCATCTTTGATTCAATCGGCGTATCTTCTGGGATTCCCGCAGCGGTTAAGAATCGCTCAACTAACCCGGAATTAAACCGGCGCATAAGGTCATCTTGAAGGGATAAATAGAAGCGCGATTCTCCGGGATCGCCTTGGCGACCGGAGCGGCCACGAAGCTGGTTATCAATGCGCCGTGATTCATGGCGTTCGGTTCCGAGTACAAAAAGTCCACCCAGCGCCACGACTTTTTCATGTTCCTGAGCGACAGCTTCTTTCTCTTTCTTCAATTGTTCCGGCCAACGACGCTCGTACTCTTCGCCATTTTCAACTGGCGAGATGCCATCGCGTTGTAGTTCGAAATCAGCCATAAATTCTGGGTTACCGCCGAGCATGATGTCGGTACCGCGACCTGCCATATTTGTTGCAACTGTGACTGCGCCAATTGTTCCGGCGCGAGCAATGATTGCGGCCTCACGTTCATGTTGCTTAGCATTCAAAACTTCATGCGCAACACCGCGTCGACGCAAGACTTGGGAGAGATATTCTGATTTCTCAACGCTTACCGTTCCCACAAGAACTGGTTGGCCCTTGCGATGGCGCTCGGTGATGTCATTAGCGACCGCTTCGTACTTGGCTACTTCAGTCTTATAAATAAGGTCGGATTGATCGATACGTTGCATTGACTTATTGGTCGGAATTGGGATTACGCCGAGCTTATAGATCTGCATGAATTCAGCGGCCTCAGTCATGGCGGTACCGGTCATGCCGGAGAGCTTGTCGTACATGCGGAAGTAGTTCTGGAGAGTAATTGTGGCGAGAGTCTGGTTCTCATCTTTTATCTCAACGCGCTCTTTTGCTTCGAGAGCCTGGTGAAGGCCTTCGCTATAGCGACGGCCAGCCAAAACTCTTCCAGTATGTTCATCAACGATCAACAGCTCACCACTCATAATCACATAATCTTTATCGCGCTTGAAAAGCTCCTTCGCCTTCAAAGCATTATTTAGATAGCCAATAAGCGGGGTATTAACCGATTCATAAAGGTTTTCGATCTTTAAGAGCTCTTCAACTTTTGCAACGCCAGCATCAACGATTCCCACGGTCCGCTTCTTCTCATCTACTTCATAATGCTCACCGCGGTTTAGCCTTGTGGCAACGTTGGCAAATTCGACATACCACTTCGTAGCCTTATCGGCCGGACCACTAATAATCAGCGGGGTACGTGCTTCATCGATGAGGATCGAGTCCACTTCATCGACAATGGCAAAGTTATGACCACGTTGTACGCAATCATTTAGCGACCATGCCATGTTGTCGCGGAGATAATCAAAACCAAATTCATTATTTGTTCCATAGGTAATGTCTGCTAAATAGTTTTCGCGGCGCTCTTGTGGGGTCATCGATGCAAGAATGACGCCGACTTTTAGTCCTAGGAATCTATGGATACGACCCATCCACTCGCTATCGCGCTCTGCTAGATAATCATTTGTGGTAACGATATGAACGCCCAAGCCGGTTAGCGCATTCAAATATGAAGGAAGGGTTGCAACAAGAGTCTTTCCTTCACCAGTTCTCATTTCCGCGATATTTCCGCGGTGCAGCGCAGCGCCACCCATTAGCTGGACGTCGTAATGGCGTTGTCCAAGAGTTCGCTTAGATGCCTCTCTAACAACAGCGAAAGCTTCAGGAAGTAAGTCATCCAAGTACTCGCCATCGGCATAGCGCTTCTTAAACTCTTCGGTCATGCCGCGCAGTTCTTGATCGGACATGCTGGCAAATCGAGATTCTTGAGCGTTTACCAATACAACTAATTTCTCTAGTTGCTTTAACGCTCTTCCTTCGCCGGCGCGCAGGATCTTGTCGAGAATCTTTGCCACGGACCAACCTTCCCCAGTTTAGAGAATCTAAAGGCGTCGAATAGAGGGCTATCGTATTAGGAGTCTTCGCTGTGAGGCACACGCGGTGGCCGCCCCCAAGACTGTCAGATTCCTCTCTTTCAGCGCCCGAACCGCCTCTCGTAAGGTGCTTCCGGTGGTGATTACATCATCGATGATGATTATCGGAGCAGTGGAGTTAAGACGCTTAACTACTTGAAATGCGCCAAGGAGATTCTCGTGGCGCTGAAGTTCCGTTAAGCCGGATTGATCTACGACTCGTTTAGTGATGGAAAGTATCGGGCGAGCAAAAAACCTAATCGATTCGTTATCCGCATTTAATTCCTTAGCTGCGATGTTGGTAACTTGGGAGATGAAATCAAAGCCGCGTCTAGCACGGGCCTTTCGAGATGAAGGAATAGGAACTAGGTTTATTTTGCTTATCCATTTAGATTCTCTAGTTAGAACTCTTATTGCGCCGCATAATTCTGTAACGACTAAGTCACGAGTGAACTTCACGCCATTCTCTTTCGCTGATAAGACAATCGTTCTTGCAGTTTCGCTATAAGGAACACTCGCACAGACCGGAAACCTCTCACCGCCTATCAGCCGTGGGTTACTTCGCCAATCCGCTCGACAACGCGTGCAGAACTCAGACTCAATAGAGCCACAGATGATGCAGGAACTATCGAAGGCGAGCGATTCAAGACCAGCGCGGATTGAGTCTAGATATTTAAGAAGCACCCAAAGATTCTCTAGGAATCCTAAGTTCGAAAGGTTTTAAAGGTTAACTTCTGTGGGAATCTCAACTATCGTTGATGACTCAATCCGGTGCCCCGATTTCTTGGGAAGCGTGAGAACAAAGTGAGCGCCTTTTCCTAGCTCGCCCCAAACTCGGATTTCGCCACCATGGAGGTTTGCATCTTCCTTTGCAATCGAAAGCCCAAGACCGGTCCCACCTCGTATGCGAGAGCGGGATGGATCAGCACGCCAGAACCGATCGAATACTCGACTCCAGTACTGGCTAGATAACCCAACTCCGTAATCACGTACCCCAACAGAGATAGCGCTCTCATTCTCAGCGATAGTTACATCGACCGGGCGTGATTCTGAGTGATCAATCGCATTAGTTATCAAATTACGAATTATTCGTTCAATTCTCCTTGGGTCAGCTTCTACAAACACTGGAGCCTGAAAGCCATTAAGCCTGAGGGTCGTACCTTTCTCTTCGGCAAGTATAGAAAGATCTTCAGCACTTCTTCTAACTAGGTTAGCAATATCAATTCGATCCAATGAGAGAACTGCTGCTTCAGCATCAAAACGACTTACCTCTAGTAGGTCTTGAAGCAAGAGCTCAAATTTATCAATCTGGGAGAGAAGTAATTCGGCGCTTCGAGCAACCGTCGGATCAAAATTAGAGCGCGCGGCGTGAATAACGTCAGATGCCATCCGGATAGTTGTTAAAGGAGTTCTAAGTTCGTGCGAGACATCGGAGACGAATCGCTGTTGCACTCTCGATAAATTCTCTAATCGAGCAATCTGCTCGGCCAAGGTAGTGGCCATCTGGTTGAACGCCACACCTAATCGTGCAATTTCATCCTCACCTTTTACATTCATTCGATTCTTCAAATCCCCGGTCGTGAGAGATTCAGCGATTTCAGCTGCGACTTGGACCGGCCTAATAACCATACGGAGCACGACCGAGGCGGTTAGGAGGATTAAGGCAAGGAGAAGAAAGCCAGTTACCCATAGGGAGCGCCCGATGAGATCTATATTTCGCTGTTGCGCTAGAAAGTCGTAAGCAACATACATCTCGTACTTTCCAGCCCTAGGTATCTCAAAAGTTCTTCCCACGAAAATGCCCGGGATTACTTTTCCATTTACATATCTCAATTCCCCACGTTGCCAATCTAAATCTGAGGATTCGCGAATCTTCTTGCGTAGCGCTTCGGGGACTGATTCGGGTTCTAGGAAGTTTGAGGTGCTAACCGAAGGGATTGATTGAGCTTTCACACCTCGCGCATTTAAAAGTATTACTTCACGACCTGACTCTTGAACGCTCACATTCGCAGATTTCACAACCTCTTCGGTTAGAGCGCGGTAGTCAGCCTTTGGGTTTAGACCAGCAATGGTGAATCGATACTCAGCATATTGAATTGCAGCTCTACCCTCAGAGATTGCAGAAGCGATTTTCTCGTCAAAGATTCCACCGGTTATTCGTCCATAAAGATTAGATCCAACTAAGTAAATCAAGGCCATTGAGATAACGGCGGTGAGTGAGAAGACCTTAAGAAAGAGCGAACGACGAAAGAGATTTAGTACACGACGCATTAGGAGCGCGTGCCAGAACCGCCCGCTTTATAACCGACTCCGCGGACTGTAGAGATGATGGTTGGGTTTTCTGGATCATGTTCGATCTTGGCGCGCAATCTTTGGATATGAACATTTACCAAGCGAGTATCAGTGGAGTGGCGATAGCCCCAGACTTCGCCGAGTAAGGCTTCGCGGGTAAAGACTCGACCAGGTTCTTTAGCAAGTGCAACTAAGAGATCAAACTCCAGGCGAGTAAGTGGAATCTCTTTTCCACCACGAGCGACAGTATGTTCGACGATATCAATCGCTAAATCACCGATGGTAAGAGTTCCATTTGTGTCGCCACTTACCCTACGAAGGCGAGTACGGATACGAGCTACTAATTCGGAGGGCTTGAAGGGTTTGACCATGTAATCATCAGCGCCTGCTTCCAGGCCTTTAACGATGTCGTGGGTATCGCTCTTTGCGGTAAGCATCACGATTGGGACTCGAGTGGATTGTTTTCTTATCTCGCGACAAACTTCAATTCCATCTGTACCTGGCAACATGATGTCTAAGAGAACTAAATCAGGTTGGGAGTTCTTAAATACTTCTACCGCTTCATCGCCACGACTTACAAGATCGACTTCCATGCCAACGCCATTGAGGACGATCCCAAGCATTTCTGCGAGGTCTTGATCGTCATCAACGACCATGATTGAAGTCATTAGCTACCGTGCTCCCAGGAGTTCAAGTAATCCTCTTGCAATGGAGTCAAAGTATCGATCTTGGCACCCATGCTCTTCAACTTAAGGCTAGCGATCTCTTTATCGATTGCTCTCGGCACTTCATAAACTCCTGGAGCCAACTTTGCAGCTTCCTTAAGAAGCCACTCAGCCGCTAGCGCCTGGTTTGCGAAAGACATATCAAGGACTGCGGCGGGACTACCTTCAGCAGCGCCAAGATTTACAAGTCGGCCTTCAGCAATCAAGAGAATTCGATTTCCATTTGCGATCTGGTATTCATCGGTCGCATGGCGAATTCGAGAGCTTTTCTTGGTGTTTGCCTCTAGCCATTCCACATCAATTTCAATGTTGAAGTGGCCCGCGTTAGCCATGATGGCGCCATCCTTCATCAACTCAAAGTGCTCTTTAGACAAGATGGTCCGATTTCCAGTAACGGTAATAAATATGTCACCGATCTTTGCCGCTTCTTTCATCGGCATAACGCGAAAGCCCTGCATCAAAGCATCAAGGGCCTTTGTTGGATCTACTTCAGTGATAACTACATCTGCGCCAAGTCCGCGTGCGCGATCTGCGACGCCTTTGCCGCAATAACCAAAACCGGCGACGACAAAGACTTTTCCAGCAATGAGCTGGTTTGTGGCCCGGAAGATTGCATCCATGGTGGATTGGCCGGTTCCATAACGATTATCAAACATATGCTTGGTATCGGTGTCATTAACCGCGATCATCGGGAACCTCAAAGCGCCATCTTTAGCCATCTGGGAGAGGCGAATAACTCCAGTTGTGGTCTCTTCGCAACCAGCGGTGACATTTGGGAGTAACTCAGTACGAGTTGTATGTAGCGTGTTCACTAAATCGCAACCATCATCAAAGACTTGGTGCGGGCCAATATCAAGGCAGGCGTTGATGTGGCGGTAGTAACCATCGCGATCAATACCTTTTTTAGCAAATACGCTAATTCCGAAATCATGAACAAGTGAGGCGACTACATCATCTTGGGTTGAAAGTGGATTAGAGGCACAGAGCGAAAGTTCAGCGCCACCGGCTTTAAGGGCGCGAATCAAGTTCGCAGTCTCGGTAGTGACATGCATACAAGCAGAGAAGCGGACTCCGACAAATGGTTTTTCCTTAGCTAGTCGTTCCCGAATCTGGGCGAGCACCGGCATATTACGGTCGGCCCATTCAATCCGCTTCTTTCCTTCGGCAGCTAGCGAAACATCTGCGATGTCATGTGCAGGTAGGGCCACTTGAATATCTCCTTGATTTGCTTGAGCGATGTAGAGCGCGAGTTTACTGGAGATTCATCAACTCGAGAACCGAAGCCTTAATCCGCTCCATCACTTCTCGAGTATTGGCCTCTGCATTCAAGCGCAGCAGCGGCTCGGTATTGGATGGCCTTACGTTAAACCACCAATCAGAGGCCGCCACCGTTAATCCATCTAACTCATCAAATTTGAGTGGTTCGGTTGAAGCTTGATAATGCTCTTTGATTCGCTTGATAGCACTTTGCTGATCAACGACTCTTGTATTGATCTCTCCTGATAAGAAGTAGCGGTTGTACTTCGCTAAGAGCTCTGAGAGTTTGAGATTGGAATCTAGAAGGGCTGCAATAGCATGTAGCGCTGCCAGCATCCCAGAGTCCGCCCGCCAAAAATCTTTGAAGTAGAGATGGCCAGAATGTTCGCCGCCGAAGACAGCCTTATGTTCGGCCATCAACTTCTTTATAAAAGAATGGCCAACGCGACTTCGAATCGCCTTGCCGCCATTCTCTTCAATCACATTCGGTACCGTCCTGGAACAGATTAAGTTATAGATGACTGCGGCTCCAGGGTTTTTCTTCAACTCACGTTCTGCGATGAGCGCCGTAAGTGCAGAAGGTGAAACTAACTCACCTCTTTCATCAACCAAGAAACATCTATCAGCATCGCCGTCAAAAGCAAGGCCAATATCTGCTTTCTTCTCCAAGACTAATTTCTGAAGAGCTTTCAGATTTTCTGGCTCAATGGGATTGGCTTCGTGATTCGGAAAAGTTCCATCAAGTTCAAAGAAGATTGGATGGAGTTCAGCGCTAATTCTTGACATTACTGGTGGGACGGTATGGCCACCCATGCCATTTCCCGCATCTATAGCAACTATCAACTCTCGACCTTGATAGCTGCGATTAAAAGCGCCTTTGGTAAAAAGTGAGAATAGAAAATCAACATAACTGGTTAATAGGTCAGATTCCCGAACCTTTCCAACGCTACGAAGTCCAAGCGGGGCGCCGTTTAAGATCTCGTTCTTGATCCAAGTTAGACCTGTTTCTTGGCTTATTGGGCGGGCACCGCTCAAGCAGAGCTTGATTCCGTTGTATTCGGCTGGGTTATGGCTTGCTGTAAACATCGCTCCGGGAAGATTTAATGAACCAGATGCAAAATAAAGTTGATCGGTAGAAGCAAGACCGATTCGCATCACATCAAAGCTCTGGGAGGTAACTCCGTCGGAAAAAGCAGTCGCTAAATCTGGCGATGAGGGGCGCATATCTTCACCAATCACAACGGTAGCTGGCTCGCGCTGAAGTTCTAGAAAGCGAGCAAAGGCAACTCCGGCAGAAAATGCAAAGTCTTCAGTTAATTCACCATCAACTAAACCGCGAATGTCATAAGCCTTGATGATTCGCTCTACAGCTTCGTTATTCATTGACTACTAGTTTTGTCTTGGAAGTACTCGCAGATGTCCACGCCGGCCGACCTCAGGTTGCGAGTTACGTGGAACCGGATCACTCTTTGCAACTTCCCGGACTGCATCAGCAATTGACATTAGATCCTCAGCGCTGGGTTCTTCTCGAACGCCATCCTCTTCATGTCGAATAACGGTCCAGCCTCTTGGAACAGTCAATCGCTGGCTATGGGAATCACAGAAATCAAATGAATGTGGCTCGGCATATGTTGAAAGCGGACCAAGAACAGCCGTTGAATCTGGGTAGATATAAATCAGAGTTTTAGTGGCGCTCTCGCGACAACTAGTTTTGGAGCAACGCCGACCTGTGGTGCTTGGTTTTGATCGCGGCGATGACATGGCGCGAGATTAGTCGGCTCAACTAGGGAAATGTGGGATGTGATTACTTGGTTCGAGGTTGAATAACCGAGATATCAGCGCGCGGTCTAGCTGCGCTCTCAAGGGTCGCTGCGCTCTCAATAGGAAGATGAGTGACTCCATCCGAGGTGAGCCAGGACATACCTGCTCTGGCGCTAGAGAGATTTGAGATTGTGATCAAGCGGGTGTTTGCGGGAACTCGCCAATTCAGGATTTCCTCCCCCGATAGATTCTCCGTAAAGCTCTCTCCATCGCGGCTCCGCCATTGAATTCGGGCGCGAATCACATCACCTACGAAAGTAATGCTTGGCTCTAGCCCGTAGATGTTAAAGCTAGCGTTTTCGAAAGCGGGCGAGGGAGCGCTCCACATGAAATCTGAGATTGAACCACTCTTAACTTCACTAAAAAGCGATGCGACAATTGATGTAGTAGCTGTGATCTTCAATCCGAAGTTTCCTTTACCTAAATCTAGATTCGCTAGCGGGATGTCTACTACTTCCCCAGCGTTAATCTCGATATTTCCCAGTTCGACTGGGACATAAACGCCTTCTCTGGAGAGAACTTCTACCGAGACATTGGTGTCAACATCATCTGTACTCATCAAGCGCAATGTCCTAGTGATAGTACTTGAGCTTCCAAATGTGGCCGGTAATCCAGCGATGACTAACTCTGTACTTGGTGTAGATATAGGCGCAACGAAATCGCCACCAATGTTATTTAATCCCCGCACACGCTCATCAACCAAGAAGCTAGTTACGCGACCGCTTATCACTTTAACTTTTACTACTAAGCGATCGGCGCCAGGTAACAATGAGTCAATTCGAATCTCACGCTCAGTTAGCGCTTTAACGGTGATACTTCGAGGCTCGCTCGGTCCATCTTCGGAATAGGTTGCTACCTCGGCGACCGCGTCACTCAGACCACTATTTATAAGTATTAACTTGCCTTGGCTCGTGACATTTGCAGTCCCGCCAACAAACCATGATGTGGTAGCTCCAGAGATACATGTTGCAGCGCTAGTCCAACGACTTGCTTTGGTCTGTATTACCCAAGAATTTCTCGGATCACCTTGGACGATAATCGCGCCTCTCGCTAAAGCCGGCGTGCTAGTTGTCGCCTTGGTAAAGCTTGCATTGGCACGAACTAACTCTCTTATGCCGACCTGCCTGGAAGGCAAAAGCGCCGTGGAACGAGAGTCGTTAACCGCACCGGGGCAAGTCGTAACCGAGTAACTCTGGCTCACTTCACTTTCAATACTCACTTGTGGGAGGAAATATGCGATATGCGCAGCGATTATGAAGAAAAGTAAGGCAAAGGAGGCTCTTGTCTCTTTCACGCGAGCTCCTCTTCTTTCATCTCACTTCGTCTACGGCGAGCTGGTAACGCCAAGACAATCAAAGTGGTCATGGCTATGAATTGCAGCGATACCCAACCACGACGCGTTGTTCCATCGTGATAAATGATGAACTCGCCAGCTTCAGGAATTACGAAGCGAAGTACTCCACTATCTGTTTCTTGCGCATCAATAGCCCGGCCATTTAGAAGTAACTTCCACCTTGAATCAAACTTTTCAGTAATAATCACAGTTCCAGAAGAAGGAAGTGTTCCACTTGCTCCGACTGGACCGCTAGGTAGCGCAAGATATGTTCCATCAATTGATAAGAATGAAATGTGTGCAAGAGCGCCGGCGACTTTCCAAGTAATACCTTCGGTAGTTCTAGATGCCCGAGTGAATCCACCTACGCCATCAATGGTTCGCACTAAGTCTTTATTAAATGGCCGAGCGAGAAATACATATTTGATTCCGAACTCCGCCATGATCTGGCTCGAGTCAATTCCAGATCCGGTAACGAGATTGATAATCGCCTTGTTCACCACAGGTGATAGCCCCGTGGTTATGTCAGGTTCACCTAATTGAAGATCTCGCTCGCGCGCGACGAAGAATTTAGTTTCAGTTGGGCTGCTATTTATGACTAGAGTCTTAAATCGTTCATCTGTCTGGGCTTCTACGCTTAAGAAAGCCGGCAGCGCGGATCTCTCTTTGGTTTGTAACGGCGCTGAGGCAGCGCCTCCTACCCACCAGGCCACCGAAGCAAGTAACGAAAGAATCGAAAGTAGCGATGTGCTTCCCAAGAGCAGGTGTCGGTAATCAATCGCGCTCTCTGAGATCTTTGGTACATATTGATCAACCATCACCACGCCCGCAAGAACTGCGGCCAAGATTGGGATTACCAAAAGACTTCCAACCCATAACGGTTCTGGGATGTATTGGCCATGTCCAGCTACTTGGCGAGACCCAAAGATTGCCGCCAGGCCAATGAAGACGAGCGCGACCTCGCCTAAGCGAGCGGTCTGACTTACAAAGAGCGCAATTACTGAGATGAATAGAACTGATGGGACAAGCCAGATTGGTGGCGCGCCAACGCCGCCAGGATTGGTGAGAATTATCGATAGCACATCACCGCCAGGAAGCGGTAAACCGGGATCAAGGAGAATTCTTGATGGATGGAGCATGAGTTCAAGTGACCAGGGCGCTGTGACAATAATTGGGGTAGCGACGATTGCAATACGTCGGATGTTTCTCGAATCGAAATCCTCTTTACTTAATCGACTTGGTTCAGCATTAAAAGCAAAGACATCAAGTACTACTAATAGGAACTGCCAGATTACGATTGCTCCGAAAGTTAGTGGTGAAAATGCAAAGACGATAGTTAATAGAATCGTTAACCACCAGACTTTTCGCCAACTTAGCGACTCAAGAATCTCAAGATCTAGAAGGGCTCGCACCAACCACGGGCCAAGGACAAATAGAACGACGGTAGCTAGCCTTCCGGCATTAATTGCAGTCAATCCAAATGGAGCAAATGAGTAAAGCAGCGCAGCTCCGAGAGCAAGGTAGGGCAGATCGGTGAATTTCTTGGCCAGCAAATAAGCGCCAATAAATGCGAGCGGCACAGCTAAGACAAAGAGAATCGAGATAAAGAGTTTGGCTTTAAATCCAGTGACCAGCGTTGCTGTCCCAAGAATTGCGATCCAGGGCGGCATATTTACACTCGAACCAAGGCCCACTATGTGCCACGAGTCCACATATTGGCGGAGTAGGTCCAATCCACTAGCAGGAGTAAGCGGCATTGCACCACCCACTAAGTCCGCATATCTCCCTCTAAATGCAATCAGAGAGATTAAGAAGACGGCCATAAATGAGTTAAGGATCGGGCGTGACTTAATCGCAGTAAAGATAGAGGGCCCCTTAACGAGTTCGATATCAGCGTTTTCGGCCGCCTCATCGTTAAAGTCAATCGATGAAGTTTGAACGCTCTCTTCTCTCTTGGTGAGCGAGGTGGCGCGCCAAGTCCGAAGGAGCGCATCTCTAGTCTTTTCAATAGTTAGCGCAATTTGGGTTCCTCTTGGCGGCACGAAGCGCGCAACAACTCGAGATGAAACAAGTCGCGTTGCCTTTCGGGCTCGTCGTGCGCGAATTAGATCTTGCGGTTGGAGAATCACGAGCGCGACGGCTGCTAATTCATCTAGGGCATAACCGGGAAGTTTCGCTAACAAATATCCAATTGAACGCAATATGGCCGAACTTAAAAGTTGTAGCGCGATGATTGGTAATAGCCAAAAAGTTGAATTAGCTAGAAGTACGTATGCAGCATGGCGACGATCAAGAAGAAGTGGGCGATGAAGAAATGCATCGGTCACATCAATCTCGCGCCGTTCATTAGCGGCCGCTTCAGCATGGAATGCAATCGCAGCAGGGACGACTAGCGCCGAATGTCCTGCAGTATGAATTCGCCAACCGAGATCTACATCGTCTCGGAAGAGTGATAGCTCTTTATCGAAGCCGCCGATCTCTTCAAATACATCGCGACGGATTAGCGCGCCAGCAGTACTTACCGATAAGACTTCGGCGATTCCGCCATGTTGTCCTTGATCCTGTTCCCGGTATTCCAAGCCAGTCCACCGGGCGCCATTTCCCGCGATACTCACTCCCACTTCCAACAAATGGTTTCGGTCATACCAGCCGCGTAATTTGGGGCCGACGAGGGCGACATTTGGTTTCTCATCAATTGCCAATAACAATTCCCGGAGCGCTTCTGCTTGTGGTGCGCAATCATCATGAATCAACCAGATCCACTCAGTTACACCATCGGTAGCACGTTTAAGTTTTGTGCTGGCAAGGGCAATCTCAACTGCCAAGCCAAAGCCCGTCTCGCGTGGCGCACTTAGCGTTGTGATTCCAGCGTTCTTTAGTAACCGCGCTGAGTCATCACTTGAACCGGTATCAACTGCAATTACTTGATCTATCTCATGGCGCTGTTTTGTCAGCGATGCAACAACTTCTGGTAACCAAGTTGCACCATTGTGGGCAACGAGAATTGCAGTCACATGATGGCGTGACCGTAAGGAGTTTGAGATAGAAGTCGGCATCTCACCGCCTTGATTAAGTTAGAAGATAAGGAAAGAGATTACGCAGGTCGGCGCTTCAAGCGACGGCGTTCACGCTCTGAGAGTCCGCCCCAGATTCCAAATCTTTCATCATGGGCGAGAGCGTATTCCAGACATTCTTGGCGCACTTCGCAGGATAAGCAGACCCGCTTTGCCTCTCGGGTTGAGCCACCCTTCTCAGGAAAGAATGCTTCTGGATCGGTCTGAGCGCAGAGGGCGCGCTCCTGCCAAGAAAGCTCGACGACTTCGCCATTGCCTAATTGGATAGATGGACCGGGGTTGTAGTTCTGCTCTATACGACGAGCATCAGTCATCAGCTGAACTCCTACGACGGTGGCCGACCCCTAGGCCGGCTCAATAAGGAGAATTACACGCTTGTAAGTCGCCCGAGTCAAGTTAGGAAGGGCAAAAAGAACTCAAAATCCGAAGATTTCTCCACGTATTTTTGAACCACTTGTGACTCGAGAACCCGGTGCAATGTAGCTATTTTCAATCAATACATCGCTCTCTATGTGCGCTTTTTCGCCGACTATCGAGCCATTTACTATTGAATTTGCCTCAATTACAACTCCTGATTCTAGATAGGAGCCTTCGCCCACCTTCGAGCTCGAGTGAAGTTGAACCTCTCTCATAACTAGCGTGTGATTTATAACTTCCGGGGTTGCCTTTGAGAGCGCAGGATTTGAGATGAGATCTCGTGACGCGCGGATCATCGATTCAGGAGTTCCCATATCGATCCAATATCCACCATCAACATAGCCATAGATATTCTGACCTGAGCTAAGCAAGGCTGGAAAGGTCTCACGTTCAACGCTTACTACAGAGCCCTTTGGAATCTCTTTGAGCGCTCGGTTAGAGAAAATGTAGCAACCAGCATTGATTGTCTTGGCGATTGGGTTATCCATTTTCTCGAGGAACTGTAGGACTTTGGAGTCAGCGCTAATTGGAACGCATCCATATGCCCTTGCATCTGAGACTTCGACTAAATGCAACGTCACCGCAGCGTTGGAATCTATATGTAATTTAGCTTGAGCGGCTAAGTCATGCGCACTTAAGACATCGCCGTTGAAGATAAAGAGCGCTTCATTTTCACCTAGCTCTAGTTGTTGAGCCGCATTTGCGATAGCGCCACCTGTTCCAAGGGGCTCAGTTTCATAGGCGTATTTGATCTTTATTCCAAAACGTGAACCATCGCCAAAATATGGTTCGAAGACATCAGCAAGATAAGAAGTAGCAAGGACGATCTCACTTATCCCAGCTTCGCGCGCCTTAATGATCTGATGCTCCGTGACTGGTGCGCCCGCAATCTTCAACATCGGCTTTGGAGTTTTAGTAGTAAGTGGCATTAAGCGAGTGCCTTTGCCGCCAACCAGGAGAATCGCCTTATTTATCGGGATCATTAGCTCTTAATCCTTATCGCTGCCGCCTCGATATTTTCATCTGTTGCTGTTAGCGCAATTCGAATATGTTGGTTTCCAGAATCGCCATAAAAGCTTCCCGGAGTGACTATTACTCCCCGATCGGCAAACCAGGCAACGCAATCCCAATCGTTTCTGCCATTCGTGCACCAGATATAAAGGCCCGCTTCCGAATGGTCAATTTGATAGCCGATCTCAGTTAGAGCGCTAGCCAGCTTCCTCCTTCGAGAGCGATAGCGCTCCGCTTGTTGCGCGACATGTTGCTCGTCACCGAGGGCGACCGCCATGGCTCGTTGAACAGGTAGCGGAACCATCATGCCCATGTGCTTTCGAATTTCTAGTAGCTTCTTGATTAGCAAGCTATCGCCAATCGCAAAGGCAGCGCGATAACCAGCGAGATTGCTCCGTTTAGAGAGTGAGTGAAGCGCAATAAGTCCAGTGTTTTCACCATCCGCAAAATCGAGAATTGATCTGGCTTTCTTGGAATCTGGGAAAGGCAGATAGCACTCATCGCTTGCAACTGGAATTGAGTTATCTCTAGACCAAGCGAGAACTGATTCAATTTCACTATCGCTATGTACCCGCCCAGTCGGATTCGAGGGCGAATTTAGCCAGACTAGATCGACGCCTTCTGTGGGCCAACTACTTGGATCTATATCAACTTCGATGACTTCGGCGTGATTTAGCAGGCCACCGACTTTGTAGGTGGGATAAGCGATCTTTGGAATCAAGATTCGCTTTGCCTCTAACAGGAATGGAAGTAGTGCAACCATCTCTTTTGAGCCAATTGTGGGAAGTACATCAAAGTCTCCCGATGCTCCCAATTTCTCTCGTCCATAGCGCTCCATAGATTCGCGGAGCTCTTTACTTCCGGTTGTTACGGGGTAACTAGGCGAGTTGGCGCTTGCTCTTAATACTTCTTGGATGAAATCCGGAGTTGGATCAACTGGGGTACCTTGGGAGAGATCGATTCCACCTTGTGGGTGAGCGCGAGCCTTTTGCCCATATGGAGCAAGGGCATCCCAAGGAAAATCCGGGAGTTTCAAGAAGTCCTTATTCTGCGGGTTTCTTCTCGATTTGCAGCAACTTTGAGTGATCCTTACCGGTAGCTCCTACTTTGCTGGCGCCACCTGGGGAGCCAAGTTCATCGAAGAACTCAGAGTTAACTTCTTTAAATTCATTCCATTGGGATGGGACATCATCTTCGTAGTAGATCGCTTCGACAGGGCAGACCGGTTCGCAGGCGCCGCAATCAACGCACTCATCAGGTTGGATGTAGAGCATCCGATCGCCCTCGTAGATGCAATCGACTGGGCACTCTTCGATACAGGACTTATCTTTAACATCCACACAAGGAAGCGCGATCACATATGTCACGAGAGACTCCTCACCACTTCTTTTAAAGTTCTTTTAAAGGAGAAAAGAACCTACTTAGGCGGGTAATCGTACATAATTGAGAGATATGAAGCGCGCTGGGAGTGATGCGGCAGTTCTAAAGCCCGCCGAACACAAGTCAGAGGGGTTCAAGATTTACGACACCCTCTCTCGAGAGATAAGCGCGGTTTCGGCAAGCAATGGCGAGTTCGTCCGAATCTATTGCTGTGGCCCGACCGTCTATCGAGACGCACATGTTGGAAATCTCCGAACCTTTCTCCTGGCCGACCTAGTCCAACGAACCCTGGCTTTTGCAGGAGTTAAATCACAGTTAGTTCAGAACATCACTGATGTCGGACATATGAGTGAGGACTTTGAAGAGGACAAAATCATCGCCCAATCCAAATTGGAGAAGAAGGATCCATATTCGGTAGCGCGAGAATATGAAGCCCGATTTCATCAGGATTGTCGTGCATTAAATATCAGAGCTGCTGATTCATATCCAAGAGCAAGTGAATGTATCGACTTGATGATTGATTTAATAACCAAATTGATCGCTGACGGGCTTGCCTATCAAGGAGAAGATGGCTCGGTTTATTTCGATGCCACTCGATTTCCAAGTTATGGAGCGTTGAGTGGAAACCGACTCGATGCGCTAAAGCCCGGACATCGTTATGAATTCACCGAGGGAGGCGCCAAACGCTTTCATGCTGATTGGGCGCTTTGGAAAGCTGCGGGCTCACGTAGCGAGATGATCTGGGATACGCCATGGGGTCGAGGATTTCCCGGCTGGCACATTGAATGTTCGGCGATGTCGCTTAAATATCTGGCTGGAAAAGTTGACCTGCATATCGGCGGGATAGATCTCCGCTTTCCGCACCACGAGGATGAGCGCGCTCAATCAAACTCCCTAATTCCGGGGGGCGGTGAAGCAGTCACGCTCTGGCTACATGGAGAACACCTTCTCTTTGAGGGAAGGAAGATGTCTAAGAGTTCCGGGAATGTAGTTTTATTAAGTGATGTGATTGCACGCGGAATCGATCCACTCGCAATTCGATTCTGCTTTATGGAGAACCGATATCGAAGCCAGATGGATCTCTCTTGGAGTTCAATCCAAGCAGCTCACTTAACGTTAGAGCGTTGGCGTAAGGCTTATCAAAGCTGGTTTAAGAGCCCCGCAAATTTGAGTGAGAGAGTTAACCAATTGATAGCGGAGATCGCATCGGCATTTAACAATGACCTCGATACGCCGCGGGCCATGATTTCTTTGCGTGGGATTGAGCGTGGTGATTTTGAAGGTGGCGAGAAACGTGCGCTCTTTGAGGCGCTCAATCCGCTATTTGGATTAGATCTTCTAAAGCAGCGGGAGGCGAAGCGCCTTACAAAAGAAGCAGAAGCGCTACTTGAGAAACGCAAAGCCGCAAGAGCGAATCGGGATTTCAAGTTAAGTGATCAAGTTAGAGATGAATTATCACTCCTTGGGATCGAGGTTCGGGATACCTCCGAAGGTCAAGAGTGGAGTTGGAAAATTAATTGACTTTTCTGGAGCGGAGCGTAAACCCTATTAATAGCGCGGCTCCAAGTAGCACTAAGAGATTTCCGAAGAGATCAGCTTCAATAAGAATTTCGCCGCCATTGCCGATAGATGAAGCGCGAATGATCACAAGAACCCAGCCCGCTAGATAGAGCCAGGAATTCAATCGGGAGCGATACATCTCTCGAACTAGATAAGCACCTAGCAAAAGCGCAATCAGTGAAACTATAAGTCCAAATGGTCGATAGCTGTTATGGAGAAAAACTCCAGATACACCTACCCCGGCGCCAAATAGAATTGAAATTATTGAGCGGATCATCGAAGTTCAACCCCAGCAAATAGATCTAGCTCTCTACCCGCTTCATCAAATGGCGCGCTCTTTGAACCATGAACTAAACGGTAGAACTCTCTTCCCCAGACTTTAAATCCGAGATTATCTGAAAGGGCAAAGAATGGGCCATCTACTTCAATTTGGGTGGGGTGGGCTTTCATAGCCGCCATCTTCTTAGCTACAAATTCATCACCATTAAAAACACTGGTGACTAAGTGATCAGGGGCGGCAAAGGGAAAATCTTCAGCTTTTTCAACGCCGAAGAAATCGACCCCGGTACCTTGCATCGCCTTAATTCCCTCTTCGATTACAGATACCGGAATTGTGTTCCAGTAGATTTTTTGTATCTCCCAACCGCTCTTGGTTGCGAATTGCGCAGCTCGCATCGCTACTCGATGAGCTTGGATGTGATCTGGGTGGCCATAACCGCCATTTTCATCATAAGTAATAAGCACATGAGGCTTTACTTCCAGGATTATCTTCTCAAGATCTTTTGCAGCTTGGTCTAGGTCGGCCCGCCAAAAGACATCGCTTCTTTCATTTTGGGGCGTACCCATCATTCCGCTATCGCGATAAAGTTTTGTGGGAGCTCCTAGAAATCGAAAATCGCTAACCCCCAACTCTCTCATCGCATCGGCAAGTTCTATCTCTCGATGAGAGCCAAGTCCATCTTCTTTATCACTAGCTAGGTGGGCTAACTCTGGAACGAGAATCTCACCCTCTTCACCTCTTGTACAGGTAACCAGCGTTACATGCGCGCCACGAGCAACGTACGCAGCCATCGTTGCGCCATTGTTTATCGACTCATCATCTGGATGAGCGTGAACGAGAAGTAAGCGTGGCTTGGCTAAATTATTCATAATCTACGGATAAGCGTACCGCTAGTGATATTGGTAGCGAGGCTCTACTATGGGCGTGATGAGTGGCACAGAAATTAAGGGCGAACCGAAGTCTCGCCTTCCCCGTGATGAACGCCGGGCACAACTTTTAGTTGCAGCTCTAGAGATCTTCACTTCTTCTGGTTATCACGCTGCTTCAATGGATGAAATCGCTGAACGCGCAAGTGTGAGTAAGCCCGTCCTGTATCAACATTTTCCTTCTAAATTAGATCTATATCTCGCAGTTCTAGACCTTCATATTGATTCATTAGTCTTTGCAATCCAGAAAGCGATTGCCTCAACGCGTGATAATCGAAGCCGCGTAAAGGCAACGATTGATGCTTACTTTGGCTTTATAGAAGGGGAAGGCGAAGCTTTTCGATTGCTCTTTGAGAGCGATATGAGCGTTGAACCCCAAGTTCGAGAGCGACTTGAACGGATGACATATGACTGTGCGGTCGCAGTAAGTGCGGTCATTTCTGCAGATACCGGCCTTCCTAAAGATGAATCGATGATTCTTGCTATTGGATTGATTGGTTGCGCCCAGATCTCAGCCCGTCATTGGTTAGAAAAGGGCGGAAAGATAGACCGTTCCGGGGCGAGCGCTCTAGTAACAAGTTTGATGTGGCGCGGGATTTCTGGCTTCCCGCTCACAAAATAGCTAGAAAATGACAGGTAAGGCTCTTTCAATAAAATTGCGCCATGACAACTAAGAAGAGCAGCAAGAGCGATAGCGCCAAGAGCGAAGTAAGAGTCTCAGTCTCAGATCAGGCCCGTGAGTTAACAATCGAGGTAGCCCTAGATCGCGAAGAAGTACTCGCGCTTGTTAAGAAAGCGCTCTCTTCAAATGAACCGCTGGTTTTATCTGATGTGCGTGGCCGGAATTTCTTGATTCCCTCTGCAAAAATTAGTTCGGTTGAAGTCGGCGATAGCGCAGAACGTCGCGTTGGTTTTGCCGGTCTATAAAGATTTACAGCGCTCCCACTTCTTCAAGAAGTAAGTAGGCCAACTCCCGGAAATCTGATGATATCTGGGAGTGCGGCGAGTGCGAAAGTACCGATCGAGTCGATAGTTGCGCCTCATTTAATGCCTTGTCATCGCAAATAGAAATATCAAAGAGTTTGAAGTCCGCGGCAAAATTAGCTTTTAACTCAAGATCCCAAGTTAGCGCTCGATTCTCTAGCGCGCGCACTTGTGGCTTCTTGGGGCTCCTTCTTATGAAGTCCAGGAGGTTTAACGCGCCTCGAACCGAATGAATGCTTCCGTCTACCGGGATGATGACTTCATCGGCCAATTCGATTAAGGGTGCGATGAGCGAGCTTGGACCGCCGGGTGAATCAATCAACACAAAATCAAACTCACTTAACTCGGTCTTGATGTTCTTAAGGTGGCTAAATTCTGTGTAGAGCAATCGACTTGCGCCCGGGATTAGTGAAAATCGCTCTTCACTCTTCACTGCGATGTTCTCAAGCTTCTGTTCCCCATCGAATAACTCACGAGTTGAAAAGCGAGGATTCTCAACTCCACAAAGATATGTGAGGGATGCAGAAGGATCGCAATCTATTGCTAGAGCCCGCTTTCCATATTCTGCTATCGCGGTAGCTAAGGAATGAGTTATTGAAGTTCTTCCCACTCCGCCGGCCAGATTTGCAATCAGCGCAATCTTCATGATGCTTTATTGATCCGCTCTTTTGCACTTCTTAGCTGTGGACTCTCGCGGAACCAACTTGGTAGCGCAGATAAAGCCGTTCTAGTAGTACGCAGCGCAATATCGGTAGCGATAGTTTGGCCGGGAAGAGTTGGCCAGCCATAGAGCCGGCGCGCCCATTTAGGTAGCGAGGCGGCTGCAAGTGATGCAATTCCGCCCCAGAGTGGAGCGATTGGAGTGCCAAATCGAAGTAGTGGTGGCAAAGGTGGAAGTGCGATAAAGAGAGCTGCACGTTTAGCATCATCGCTTGCAAAAAGTTCTGGTTGAATTTCATTAAAGTAATTGTCGAGTTCGCTCTTACTTTTTGGAGTACTTGTGGCATCGATTCCTACCAGCTCGGCAAACTTAACCATCTCCGCAACATATTGATCAATCTCGATTTCGCTTAACTTCAATCCGGAGCGAAGTGCAGTATCTAAAAAAGCATCGACCATCGCCATATGAACCCATAAAAGAAGATGTGGGTCATCTAACTTCAACTTTGTATGGATTGCTCTAACCCGAGTAGCCAACTTTTCCGCTTCTTCCTTTGTGCCAAAGGTGAGCGTTCCTACATAATCACCAGTGCGCTGGAGTCTTCCCCAAGCATCTTCACGGAAGTTGGAGTGTGCAGCTACCCCCGACATCGCTCCGGGATGGAGCGCCTGTTCCAAGAGCGCCCGAATGCCACCAATTAGCATCGATGGATCAGAGTGGATTTTCCAAGTCACGCTATTTGGGGAGAAGAATCCATCCATCAGAGAAGGCCTTTTATTCCAGTCATAACCATCTCAAAAGCGATTGCAGCAGTTAACAATCCTGCGACCTTTGCAAGGAGCGCAACACCAGTCTCTTTAATGACCGAGATGATTCGCGTCGCGAACATGAGAGTTAAGCCGATAACAATATGAGCACCGATTACCGCTCCAGCTAATCCAATCCCAGTATCAGTGCCTTCGACTCTAGAAGCGAAGAGCATAATCGTCACAATTGCGCCCGGTCCGGCAAGGAGCGGAGTACCTAGTGGAACTAGCGCAACATTCTTCTCACCGCTCTTTGTTGGGTCATTCTCGATTCCCTTTAGAAGATCAAGTGAGATCAATAGCAATAGGAGTCCACCGGCGCCTTGTAGGGCCGAGATTGAAATCTCAAGGTAATCAACGATGAACTGTCCGAAAATCGCGAAGATGGTAATTATTAAAAGTGAGGTAGCAGCAGCAAGCCAGGCCATTCGAACTTGTTCCCGGCGATCACGTCCACCAACTAAAGATAGGAAAAGTGGCGCAGCGCCAGGTGGATCAAGAATCACAAGAAGCGTTACAAAAGCTTGTAGCCCAAAGGTGAGCGCAGTTAACTCATTCATCTTGAGACCACCCTCCTAACTTTGGCTCTTGCTTCTAAGCGCTCCCATTGTTCTGGATGAGTGGTGAACTCGGCTAGTTGATTCATCCTTCCTGTGCCGTGATAGTCGCTCGATCCAGTAACCACCAAATTATGCTCAATCGCCAGGCGCATCAACTCAGATCGCTCCACATCATTGTGATCTCTGTGATCAACCTCGATGCCATCCAGACCAGCTTGAATCAATTGGTTCAAGGTCCCTAGGTCAATCTTTCGTCCGCTACGCGAAGCAAGCGGATGGGCAATAACCGCAACCCCGCCCGCTTCTTTGATGAGACGTATTGCGACTTCAGGTGAAGGTGAATAGTGGTTGATGTAGAACTTTGAACCATTATGTAGAAATATATTGAAAGCCTCTTCTCGGCTAGCGACATGTCCTCGCGCAACAAGAGCATCAGCTAGATGTGGTCGACCCAAAGTTGCATCGCCGCGCTTTTGGGCATTTACCTCTTCAATTGTTATCTCTATGCCAGCTTCGTTCAGCCTTGAAATTATGCGAGACATCCGGGTAACTCGATTCTCGCGGGTCTTCTCAAACTCAGATATCAGCGGGGCGTAGTTTGGATCGAAGAGAAGTCCAAGCATGTGAATGCTCGTGCCATCCTCGCCTTGGCATGAAACTTCTGAACCAAGCACTAGCTCTAACTTCGAGTTTGACTCATGGTTCTTCAGCGCCGCTGTTGCCTCATCCCAACCACCTACAGTGTCGTGATCTGTCAGTGCGATGACATCAAGGCCCTTAGAGATGGCCTTATCGATCAATTCACTAGGTGAATCGGTCCCATCGCTTGCATTGGAGTGGGTATGTAGATCAATTAACACCAGAGAAGATTACCGGAGAAAGACGCGACACCCAAAAAGAATGAGAATCAAACCAGGAACTGTACCTAATGGTGGAAGTTGATTTAACCACCAAAAAGCAAGAATCGCGCTAACTGGAACTTCAAAGAAGACAACGAGTGATGCAATTGCAGGTGAGAGGCTCTTTAAAGTGAAATTCAAAATAGTATGTCCGAGAATTTGCGCACCAGCAATTAACGCAATCAAAAGTAACCACTCTCTCGCTTCAAAGTCAACTAACTCGGTACCAACCGCTAGTGCAAAACCAAGTGAGACCAGCGAACAAGTTAGATACGCGATCGATGTATAGGTAGCTGTAGAGACTGATTCTCTAGCGCGGGCGCCGAGAACTACATACATAGCCGCAAGGGCAGCGCAGGCAATCGCTGCAAGATCGCCCAAAAATGCTCGCCTTGAAATAGTTAGATCCACCCCGGTAATGATGACTACCCCAATAAAGGCAATCGACATCCCGGTCCAAGCGCGCTTGGGAATCGTTCCACCTAGACGTTTCACAAAATAGGCTGCGAATATCGGTTGTAGCGCAGTAAGTGCAGTTCCCACCGCTACTGATGTGTAACGCATCGCAATGAAGAATCCGATGAAATGAAGGGCGAGCGCTATCCCGGAGAGAAATGAGAACTTAATTCCAATTCTCACTTCAGGTCGTTTCAAATCTAAGTCACGGAATGCCCACGGTAGAACTAAGAAGAATCCACCAAGATTTCTCCAGAAAATAAGAGCCAATATCGGCATCGTGCTAAGTGCAATCACCGGACCTGATGTACCAATACCGATAATCACCAATGTAAGAAGACCAATCTCTCTTCCTGTTGGGAGTTTGGAGTGATCTCGGTCGCGCACGCCTCAACCGTACTATCAGTTCAAATAAATAGTTGATAACTCAGTTACTAAGCCCGAGTCGAACTCCAAGTAGCGACTTCTTTCGAACCGTGAGCTGATCGATGACGCTCTCAAACTCAAGCGCCGCTGGTGAATCTGGTTTTGCAGTTACGACTGGTTGACCGCTATCGCCACCTTCTCTAAGTGCAATATCGAATGGAATCTTTCCAAGAAGTGGCACATCAGCGCCGACTAAATTAGATAACCGCTTTGCAGTTTCTTCACCGCCACCCTCACCGAAGAGGGCGACCTTTGTATTGCTACTTTCTTGAATATAAGGCGACATGTTCTCGATTACGCCAATTATCTGTTGCTTTAGTTGATGAGCAATTCGGCCAGCGCGCTCGGCAACTTCTGCGGCTGCGATTTGTGGCGTTGTTACGACCAAGATTTCCGAGCCTGGGATTAGTTGCCCTAGCGAGATTGCGATATCACCAGTACCCGGTGGAAGATCTAGAAGAAGGAAATCTAAATCGCCCCAATAAGCATCGCTTAAGAGCTGTTCTAGTACGCGATGCAGTAGCGGGCCGCGATATGCAACCGGATCAGCTCGATCTGGCTTGAACATTTCAATTGAGACCGTCTTAACTCCATAAGCCTCAAGTGGAATAAAGGTCTGATCGATTGCAGTAGGTCGTTTGCCCTCTATACCCAAGGCACGTGGGATTGAATGACCATACACATCAGCATCTAGTAAGCCGACTTTAAATCCTCGCTGCGCTAGCGCTACCGCAAGATTTACCGTCACGCTGCTCTTGCCGACGCCACCTTTACCTGATGAGACTCCGATAACTCGAGTGAGTGATTCAGGTTGGGCAAATGGAATGAATCTCTCTCGTCCACCCCTAAGCAATTTCTTAACTCGATCGCGCTGTTCATCGTTCATCACACCGAAATTGACTTTAACGTTCTTCACTTCAGCGACCTTTAACGTCGCTTCGGAGACATCTTTCTGTAACCGATCGCGCATCGGACATCCGGTGATTGTGAGCAGGATAGAAACTTCAGCAAGACCATCGTTGAACTCAATTCGCTCGACCATGCCTAACTCAGTTATGGGGCGGTGTAATTCGGGATCAGAAACTTTTGCTAACTCACTCTCGATTGCTGACTTGATTGCTTCGCTCATAGCAAATCTGGATCTATCTTGGCGATATCTTTCAGCTCTTTACTCCGTGCCCGCGCTTCGTTTATGACTGGCTTAGTCTCTTCGAGGGCATCACCGAGCACTTTCTTAGCCAAATTCTTCGGAGTCAGATCTTTAACATCTAAATCCTCAAAGCCAGGTCCGAGATTTTTCTTTAACTCCTTCGAGGCATCGGAGGTGAAATTTCTTACCTTATGAATCATGCGCGCGAAATCTTTAGCAGCAGCTGGCAACTTATCGGGGCCAACTAGAAATAAACCTAGGACTATTAATCCAAGGAACTCGCCCATCCCGACGCCAAACATGATGTAATCCTAAGTGTCTATATCTTCGTGGCAACCAGAACGCCATCGCCGACTGGAAGGAGCATTGGCATCCAAAGTTCTCTTGCTTCTCTAATGACCTTTATCGCATCGCGAAACGCAACCGTGGCTTCATCCCGTTGGGTTGGATCGGCGACTTTTCCGCCCATTAGAGCCCGATCGATGACAAGTACGCCGCCCGGACGGAGCGAACGATGTGCGTTCTCGACATTTTCAAAGATATCCCGACTTTTTCTAAGAATAAATATGTCATAAAGGCTATCGGCGAGCTTGCCCACAATTTCAGTGCTATTTCCAGTTATCAAGCGATAACGGGAAGTCGAGATACTTGCTTCATCAAATGCCTGTTTGGCAAGGCGAGCATTTTCAACCTCATCATCTATTGAGGTAAAGAGTCCTTTATCAATCATTGCGGGGATAATCCAAAGTCCACTAACGCCAGAACCAGTTCCTACTTCGACAATAGATGATGCCCCAACAAGATGAGTCAGATAACGAAGTAGTGAGCCGACCGCAGGCGTTGTCTCATAGCTGCCGATTTCAACGCCACGTTGGCGGGCGCGCTGCATGATTTCAGTTTCGGGAATGTAGTTGTTGGCGAATGCCCTCATATCGCCGCGTTCGGAGAATGCAGATATCAAAGGGTCGATAACCATTCTGTTAAGAGGCGAACGCCAAAACCAGTTCCGCCCTTTGGATTCTCCCCCGCATCGCTTTCGGATCTAGCGGGTCCTGCGATATCCAAATGAATCCAATTGCGCTTTCCAGCAAATCGCTCCAGGAAGAGCGCAGCAGTTACCGAACCAGCTTGGAATTTAAACTTGTTTCCTAAATGATTTAGATCAGCGATATCGCTCTCTAGGGCAATTCCATAATCATCGATTAGAGGCATATGCCAGATTCGATCGCCTATGTATTCACCAATCTCATTTAAAGCGCTCGCAACTTTTACATTACGCGTATACATAGCTCCATATTGGCGACCAAGTCCCAAGGTGGCAGCTCCGGTCAGTGTGGCAATATCGACTAGGTAATCTGGATTTAGATTCTTATCGGCATAAGCGAGGCCATCGGCAAGAACTAATCGCCCTTCTGCATCGGTATTTAATACTTCAACGGTGGTTCCGCCGTAATGCTTAATCACGTCACTTGGACGTTGAGAGGTGGCAGAAAGAGCGTTTTCTGCCAACATCAATAGCCCCGTAACTTTAACTTTTAGTTTCAAATCCGCGGCGGCAGCAACCGTCATCAAAACCGCAGCAGCGCCAGCCATATCGCTCTTCATTGGCGCCATCAGATCGTATGGTCGTTTTAATGAAACTCCACCGGTATCAAATGTGATTCCTTTTCCAACTAACACCACGTGAGGTGATTTCTTTCCACCTTTCGGCGCATAGGAGACTTCAACGAATCTAGGTGGGTTCTTTCGGCTCGAATTTCCAACCGCCCTTAATCCACCAAACTCAGCGAGTTCCCTACCAGAGCGCTCCTTGATTTTTAGATCGGGGCACTTACAAATAGCGCGTGCTTGGGAAGCAATCCATTCTGGAGATTTGATATTTGAAGGTGTGTGGATCAGGTCGCGCGCTTTCCATGTCGAAGCAACAAGAACCTCACTCCGCTTTACTACCGCAGCAAAGTCACCAGCAAGAGTGAATGATGGAGTCTCAACCTTCTTCTCTTTATCGGCAGCGCCCTTTGTGCTCCATGAATAAGTAGAAAGCGCTAACGCGTTTAGATGAACTAGTGCTTGATTTGAATTCTCAGCGCAGAGCGATAAGAGGTGAGACGTAGTAGCTTTAACTTTTCGACCAAGAATCGTTCCCACCTTACGTAAATCATTTGAGCTAGCCTCACCAACTCCAATTAGATAAATTCGGGCTAGCTTTTTCTTACTTTCATTTAGCGGAATCTCGATTAACTCACCGAGCTTTGCCGAGAATGACTTACCGGCTTTGTCGATCTCTTCTTGAAGATTTAGATCAAATTCACTTTCGATAAATTTTCGCCATTTCTGATTTATGGCTATCTCGCCCGTTAAATTAACTGGGAGTGCGAGATGGGTTATTCCTTTTAGCGACTCTCCCGATGGATTTTGGATCTTGCGCGATCCCAGTTTCGGGATGGGTCGATTCACTTCTTGATTAGCGAGACCGCTGTGTTCAAGACATCCGCGAGATTGCGTGCTTCCTCTTGATTGAGTTCCACAACGAGTCGGCCGCCACCCTCCAGCGGTATCCGCATGACCAAGCTACGAGCTTCCTTCGTTACTTCCATAGGTCCGTCGCCAGTGCGGGGTTTCATGGCTGCCATTTCGACCTCTTTCGTGATCAGCTCGCATTGCGGTTAGCTAGCAATGCAGGGAGCGAATTATCGCGCATTCAGTCAGTTGAGGGGAAATCGAAGCTCTCGCGCAGGCGGGCGCGACCTGAGGCAAGGACGGCGGATACGGAGCGCTCCGGGACCCCGATTTTGATGGCGATTTCGCTAGTGGAGAGATTCTGTCCAAAGTAAAGGAGCAAGATGATCCGCTCTTCAACTGGTAAAGAGGCAATGAGCTCTATAACAGTTTGTCTCTTCTGCTCCGCCACGCGCTAAGGCTACAAGGCTCACCTTACGCACACCGAATACTCACCGCAGGGCGCTAATTAAAGGTTCGTGCGAATTTCCTAAGCGAGAAGTTAACTGTGAGGAGAATGAAGGGCTTAATCAGCACGAGGATTAAGGATGGAGCCTTTATCTCTTCATACCAATCAAATCGAGTTTTATCTCCTAGATCAACTAATCGAAATTCGCCAATCCCCTTTATCACTCTTCCGTAATGATCAACTCGGCAAAAGTGTGGTGGTTCCCAAGAGGTCACCTTCATCTTATCTAGTACTCCAAAAGGTCCAATCCCAGTGAAGGCTTCGATTGTGGTTCCAATTCCAGAGTCATCAGCTCCTTGATCCGATGCGCTCACATGAGTCAACGCCATCCAATCGCCCTGCTTCTCCCATTGCACTAGTGCGCGCCAAACCTGATTGACTGGAGCATTGATCGTGACTTCTGCATAGAAATCTTTAAGCACGATGCTCGCTCTCAAGATGGCTAATTGATTCAAGCGGATTAGTGCACCACTTAACTAATTCATGTTGACCGGGCTTTAAAAGATTCTTCTCGGTCAAGTCTGCGAGCGCACTTCTAAGCGAGTCATAAGTTCCATCTTGATCAAGCACAGAAATTGGCTTGCCGTGAAATCCTAGATATCTTCCCACCCAGATTTCAAAGAGCTCTTCTAGAGTTCCGAGTCCTCCTGGAAGAGCGATGAAACCATCAGAAAGTTTTTCAATCAATCCCTTCCGCGCCCGCATATCTTCAACAACATGCATCTCGTGGGCATCGCCATCAATAAATTCGACATTGGTTAGCTTCTCCGGAATAACTCCAATTGTGTAGCCACCTAGGGATCGCACACCTTTAGCCACCTCGCCCATTACAGAAATGGCGCCACCGCCCCAAACGAGTTGATGGCCGGCTTTTGCGATCTCCTCGCCAAGGGTGAAACCAATCTTTAGCGCGCTCGATGAAACAGCAGTAGATGATGCGCAGTAGACGGCAATCTTCACCCGCGAACTCTAGAGCGTTGGTACCTTTGGCACATGTCCATCGCTTACGGCCACGGCTTGGTTTCGAAATCAAAGAGTGGCGCGATCCTCGATGCCGATTTCAAAGTTCTCGGGTTGGGAAAACTAAGTAGTTCATCCGCTCCAGATCTTGCGAACCTTGCCTCCGTCGATGAGATTCGGGGCGTTCGACGCGAACCAATCGCGATAGAAATCGACTTAGGAGCTGCCCCAAAAGACGTTCCAGATGCTTATCTAAGGCTTCATCTTCTCTCACATCGAACCATCAAGCCACATGGAGCAGTTCTAGATGGAATCTTCGGAATACTTAACAACGTTGTCTGGACCTCGGTTGGGCCATGTGAATTAGCCGGCTTTGAGAGCGTAAGAGAACTTCTTAAGAATAAATATGGTTCATTCACGATTTACTCAGTCGATAAATTCCCACGTATGGTCGATTATGTAATCCCAGAAGGTGTGCGAATCGCAGATGCGGATCGAGTACGACTTGGAGCACATTTAGCAGCTGGCACAACCGTTATGCATGAAGGATTCGTTAACTTCAATGCTGGCACGCTTGGCGCATCTATGGTCGAGGGGCGAATCTCAGCTGGCGTTGTTATAGGAGATGGAAGCGATATTGGTGGTGGCGCTTCAATTATGGGCACGCTAAGTGGCGGCGGTAAAGAAGTAATCTCGATTGGTAAGAAGACGTTACTCGGTGCAAATTCAGGAGTAGGAATTTCTCTTGGAGATGAGTGCGTTGTTGAAGCTGGACTTTATTTGACCGCAGGCTCGATTGTGCTACTGCCTGATGGCAAGGAAGTTAAGGCGCGTGAATTATCAGGAGCAAATGGTTTGTTATTCCGAAGAAATTCCAAGACTGGTTCTATTGAAGCATTATCCCGAAGCGGAAGCTGGGGCGGATTAAATAGCGTTCTGCACTCAAACTAAACTTAAGCGTTACAGAAAACCCCTTCGTAAACTGGGTTCGGCTTACATTCTGGTACGAAGACTGGATAAATAATTTCTTGGAGATTGCTTTTTAGCCAAGTTGAGGGAAGTTTTGTTCTGGAGCGGAAGACCTCGCCAGTAAGAGTGCTCCGCTTACCTTCAGATGAATATGCTGAGATTGCCATAACGCTATTTGTCTGGCTTATGGAATCAATCGTAAAAGCGATGACATCAGGAAGGCTAAATGCCTGGGCCATCATGGTTTGCGGAACGCTGCGGGTCCACATGTAATAACGTGGATTTATCTTTGGATCTAAGCTCCACGGATCTGGGACGCCAAGAAGATAAGCGAATTCAGATCCCCAGACGTCCTTGATGTTCTGGGTCTTGCCACCACTAGAGGAAAAGTAGAAAGCATTTATTGGAAGGCCGCCTTGCGTTATCACCAGAGCGCTCTCGGAATCCACATAAGTTCGATTTACAGCTTCGCGCCAGAGAATTCCATAATCAATCCGATTTACCTTTTCATCTTCCTTGGAATAGCCGACAAAATTCTGATCAACGGTAGTGCTATAGATATTGCAATCACACTCACTTCGAATTCGACCTATCTTCCCTAGAGCATAGGTACGAGCTGAAATGACCTGGGCCTCGAGTGATGCTGGTGGCCATGATGACGGAACCTCACCAATTCCATATAGATATTCATCATGTAACCGCAATGTGGTTGTGACGGCAAGATATGAAGTCAGCTTTGTTGTGACGCTCTTAAAAGTCATTTGGCCGTATTTGTATCTACCGCTCTTATCACCGCTCTTGAAAGCAATAACTGAGTTAGGTTCCCACCTGATAGTCCAAGATTGATTAGGGGGTAGCGGGGCAAACTTTGCTGTCGGTGAAGTTAGGAATGGCACGATTTGGCCAGAAAAATTTGTAAAGGTTGCAGTTACAGTTCCATCGTACTTTCCATATGGCTCAGGGTTTTCAGTGGATGGAATATCTCCTTGGTAGAGGCTAAAAGCACCGCTGGATTTTTCGATGCTTATCGATGCTGAAGTTGCTTGGTTTGCGATATTTACTCTGATGAGATGGTTATCTAGGAATGGAGTCACTTCAGTGCCCGGGTAGTAATGGCTCAAGATCTCTCTAGCGGTCTTGCCCTCTAGCGCTTGTCCGCGCGCGCCAATCTGACTCATTCCGACGCCATGTCCATAACCTGAACCCACAAATAAGAATTCCGCAGGGATAGTTGTGGTTGCGCGAGAAAGTGGCTGGATAGTTGAGATTAGCAGGATTGCCACCAATAGCGTGCGCCACTTCATGCTTATTAGGGTACCGGAGCTAGTGGTTTAAGAATTGGAAATCAAGGTGCGTGGTGATGTGATGAAACCAATTCCCCAGGAAAAATGCATGATTATCAAAACAAATGGCAGCCTAATTCTTTCTACCCAGCTCTTTCCAATTATCAACGCAGCAATCAAGATGGCTCCCAAATAAATAATTGCTGGGATAAAAAATATTGGCGCTAAGAGCGTTCCTAATAGGAGTGAGAAGGTTTGGAGAAATATATTTATTGGCGGAGCGAGGTATCGGAAATTAGCGGTGCCTTTATGGTGGCGCGATACCGCTGCGCGCCATCTTCCATACTCAAAATATTGTCTTGCCAGTGATCTAAAGGTGGAACGAGGTCTATAAGTAACCGTCAATTTTGGATTGAACCAGATCACTCCTCCTTTTTGGCGGAGGCGATAATTCAATTCCCAATCCTGTGCTCTGGTAAACCTAGCGTCGTAACCACCAACACCAATTAACGCCGAACGTTTGAATACTCCCAGATAAACAGTATCGACACTTCCGGCACTTCCGCCGGTGTGAAATCTAGATGCTCCCACACCTATTGGTGAACGCATTGCTCGTGCAACCGCTCTTTGAAATGGCGTAATTCCTTCAGCGGCCATAACTCCACCAACATTGACTGCACCAGTCTCTTTTAATGTGAGTACTGCCTCGCGAATGTAATCTGGTCTGATCGAGGAGTGGCCATCGACTCTCACAACAATTTCGTGGCTCGTTGCCGTGATTGCCGAATTCAATCCATCAGGAGTTCTTCCGCTGGTGTTATCAATCACCTTGATTCGGGAATCACGTTGAGCAAGTGAATCCGCAATCTCTCTCGTTTTATCTCGAGATGGCCCTACGGAGATTGCAATCTCTATCGCCCCGGAATATTGCGAATTGAGCACGGCGGTAATTGATTCTTCAAGATGAGCAGCTTCGTTGACGACGGTGAGGATTACCGATACGGGTGGCTCAGTTGCGCCGTGGGAATTATCACCCAGGAATTTCTCATCTCTCATAACGGATAAACGCTATCGCTTCATTACTCTTGCCGAGTGACTTCACCCCGCGCGATTCGATTCTTCACCATACTTTCGATATCAATCGTCGCGCTATCGGGAATCACCTGGTTGGGATTGGGACGAATAACCGCGGCTATTCCCAAGCTTGATGTCTTTGCCGGCTTAGAGGATCGCCCCAAGAAAGAATCCTCTGCAATCAATTATTTAATTGTCGGCTCCGATACACGAGAGGGTTTAACGCGAGAAGAAACGAGAAGACTGAGAGTCGGTAGCACTGCTGTGGCGGCAGGAAAACGCTCCGACACGATGCTCTTAGTTCATATTTCCAAGAAACGCGATAAGGCTGCGATTATCTCTATTCCGCGTGATTCATTTGCGCTAATCCCGGAACACAAATCACTTACCTCGGACAAGATAATTCCTGCTACCTACTCCAAAATTAATTCCGCATATAACTGGGGTGGCGCTTCATTATTAATTGAGACCTTTGAAGATATGTCTGGACTACATATTGATCACTATGTAGAGATTAGCTTCGTTGGATTTGTTCGGATGGTAGATGCGCTCGGCGGCGTTGAGATTTGTACCAAGCGGGATATAAATGATCCTAAAAGCCACCTCTCACTTCCTGCTGGAACGCATGTTTTAGATGGAGTCGACTCGTTGAAGTATGTCCGCACTCGTACCTTTGACGGTTTAGGCGACATAGGAAGAATGAAACGGCAACAAGAGTTTGCTGGCGCGATGCTAAGAAAGGCGACCAGCGCTGGAGTACTTCTAAATCCAATCAAGCTACTTGATTTCATAAACTCCGCACTCGCGAGCGTTACTACCGATAGCGGGCTATCTCAAGGTGATCTCTTAACGCTAGGCAAGCAATTGAGAAATCTTTCGGCTTCAAATGTCAGAACACTCACTATTCCGTTGAAGTATTACAACTACAACAAGAACGGTGTATCTGCGGCTGTTCTCTGGGATCCCGAGCTCTCTGCTGAACTATTTGAACGTATCAAAAATGATGATGCGTTGATCGATAAAGTCCGCCCCGAGCCCTCGGCATCTCCAACTCTGGTAGATAAATTTGGAACTAAGACCGCATCTGATAATCCCTGCAATGAATCGAAGGGATAGTAGGTTTCGGCTATGAAGTTATCTGTGATTGGTACCGGTTATTTAGGCGCCACCCATGCCGCTGCGATGGCTTCGCTAGGCTTTGATGTAGTCGGTGTTGATGTAGACCCAAAGAAAATTGAGTTACTTAAGGTTGGCAAGGTTCCATTCTTTGAGCCAGATCTAGAGGATCTTCTTATCGCTGAAGTTAACTCCGGAAGGTTGAAGTTCACCACTGACTTCTCCGAAGCAAAAGATTACGATGTCCACTTCATCTGTGTAGGAACGCCACAGCAACAAGGCTCTCTCGCCGCGGATATGAAGTATGTAGATGCCGCACTTGATGCGATCGCGCCACACGCAAAAACTGGCTCACTCATTGTTGGAAAGTCAACGGTCCCAGTAGGAACAGCAGAGCAACTCTCCAAAAGATTACGCGAGCTTGGTTCAAAGGCAGAGTTGGCATGGAACCCGGAGTTTCTCCGTGAGGGTTTCGCAGTTGAAGACACGCTTCGCCCGAATCGCTTAGTGGTTGGCGTTACATCAGATAGCGCTGAAGAAATCTTAAAGCGCGCTTATAAACCCTTACTAGATAACAATGTTCCGTGGATCCGGGCGGATCTTCCAACAGCTGAATTAGTTAAAGTTGCCGCTAACTCCTTCCTCGCTACAAAGATTTCATTTATAAATGCGATGGCAGAAATCTGTGAAGCAGCTGGTGGAGATGTAACTGTGCTTGCTAAAGCAATCGGTTATGACCCTAGAATTGGCTCAAGATTCTTACAGGCAGGAATTGGATTCGGCGGTGGTTGTCTACCTAAAGATATCCGCGCCTTTATGGCTCGCTCCGAGGAGCTGGGTGCGAAACAATCACTGGAATTCCTCCGCGAGATTGACTCTATTAATCTCCGCGCCCGCCAACGAATGATCGATTTAGTCCGGTTGGATTTGGGAGCTGATCTAAAAGGAAAACGGATTGCAGTATTAGGTGCGGCATTTAAGCCTGAAAGTGATGATGTTAGAGACTCCCCTGCGTTAGATATTGCCGCCCAGGTAGCAGCTGCTGGCGCGGATGTTTATGTATTCGATCCAAAGGCCAACTCAAATGCCAAATTACGTTTTCCAGCGCTGAACTACTCCCACTCAGTTGAGGAATGCTTGAGTGGAGCGGAGATAGTTCTACACCTCACCGAGTGGAAAGAGTTCCGGGCCTTGGATCCAATAAAGGTAAAGAGCTTGGTGGCCCGCCCAAATATCATCGATGGTCGTAACGCCTTAGATAAAGCCGCTTGGGAGAGCGCTGGTTGGCACTTCCGCGGCTTAGGGCGCGCTACTCGTTAATCACGCCTTCTAGGTAATCAATGGCATGACTTACCTCTTCGAATAAATCTCTATCTCCTTGAAGCGCTACATAACCGGTATGGCTAGTTGCTTTAACTATTCGGTATCCAGGTTCGTGGGCAAAGAGATGACGAAATGGTTCTGTCATATCTAGATTTCGTGGCACATCGAAATTCATTACTAAAAACTCTTGGGTAACAAGCTCGGTTCTACCTAGTGGAAGTTCATTAGCCGAGCGGACAGCATTTTCAAAAACTGAGGTTTGTGCGTATTCAATACTCCAGATGGAATCGAAGGAAATGACATCACTAACTTCAATAAACTCACCACTAAGTGTGAACCTATAGGTAGCAACTCCAGTCTGATTAGAACTCTTAGCTCTCTCGTTGACTACGATTTGCAGTTTCTTTAGAAGCTCTTGGTTAGCTTGAGTAGGTTTTGTGACAACTCGGTTACGAAACTTCGCGACGCTAATTGCGGGATATGTCGCTAGTTGAGTCCGGGCAGAATTTATAGCGACGATGGCTAAATGTTCATTGCTGGGAATCGAAGTGGTTTGAGGATCTAAGTGGACTTCTAGACCAAGGCTCTCGGCAGCACGAGAGATAAATGCCGCTAAGTCCACATCTACCTTGATTCGATGGCTCATAATGTGAAGATACCTCAAGATAGAATCGCGCCTTCTATGTTGCCCAGAATAGTTCTTGCTTCTGCCTCGCCCTCTCGGCGCCGCCTTCTTGAGAGCAGCGGAATAACCCCTGAGGTGTTAGTAAGCGGGGTCGATGAGGAAGATTCAGCATATGAGCCACTCTCTCCAAGTGAACTCGTTCTCGCACTTGCGATCGTCAAGGCGCATACTGTTAAGAATTTAGTTAAGTACCCTGCGCTAGTTATTGGGTGTGACTCTACTTTTGAATTTGAAGGTGAATCACTCGGTAAGCCGCTAACCAGAGAGCGAGCAATCCAGCGAGCTAAGTTATTACGGGGAAATTCTGGCGTTCTGTATACCGGTCATTGCATCATAGATACAGAGAAGGAAGTAGAAATAAGTGATATTGCTGCAACGAGAGTTCACTTTGCAGATATGAGCGATGCTGAGATTGAGGCCTATGTTGATACTGGAGAACCGCTAAATGTTGCTGGTGGCTTCACTATCGATGGGAAGAGCGCACCATTTATTGCCCGAGTGGAGGGTGAGACTTCGAATGTAATTGGTTTATCACTTCCATTACTAAAGCGGGCTATTACCTCACTTGGCTATAACTGGTTTGATTTCGTGACGAGAAAGTAATGACTATCTACGCTGCCTATGGATCAAACCTTGATCCACGCCAGATGTTGCAGCGCGCTCCCCACTCGCCACACTTAGGAACTGGTTGGATTCGCGGCTGGCGCGTCACTTTTGGTGGTGAAGAAATAGGTTGGGAAGGTTCGGTGGCAACGCTGGCAGAAGATCGCCATGCTTCAGTCTTCGTTTCCATCTACGACTTAACAAAACAAGATGAATCTGCGCTGGATGAATGGGAAGGTGTCACTACTGATCTCTATCGAAAAATCAGGGTGAGAGTAGAGACGATGACGGGTGCGCAACTCTGTTATGTCTATGTATTGAACTCATTTGAAGGTGGAAAGCCATCTCAGCGCTATCTGGAGATCATGATTGCAGCCGCAATCGAAGCTGGTGCGCCTGATGATTACATTGCCGAACTTAGAGAACGAGCGATACGGTAGGCAGATGTCAGATCAAATCTCGCAACCGCTCGTAGCAGCTCAGAGCGCTGCAAAAGAGATTGCAGAAATAACCGGTAAAGCAAGCCACGAAATGTCTTTTACCCTCGGTTCTGGGTGGAGCGATGCAGCAAGCATCTTTGGCGAGCCGACTCACAAGATTGAGATGTCAAAGTTAACTGGCTTCGCGACATCTACCGTCGCGGGACATGGCGGCCATATATCTTCTTATACGATCAACAACAAGAACATTCTTATCTTTTTTGGTCGAACTCACCTCTATGAAGGTAAGGGAATAGATGCAGTCGTCCATGGCACAAGAACTGCGGTTAGCGCAGGCGCAAAGATTGTTGTGCTTACCAATGCCTGTGGTGGTATCAATCCAAATTACTCAGTTGGCCAACCGGTCTTGATTAGAGATCACATCTCACTTACTGGAATTTCGCCGATAAAGGGCGCGAATTTTGTAGATTTAACAGATGTCTATAGCGCTCGGCTTCGAGCACAGCTCAAGTCCTATGATCCAACGCTTGCTGAAGGTGTCTATGCGCATTGGCCTGGACCCACTTATGAAACGCCGGCTGAGATTAGAATGATTGGAATCTTAGGCGCTGATCTCGTTGGAATGTCTACGGTTCCTGAGGCGATTGCTGCACATGCAATGGGAGCTGAGGTAATTGGTATCTCACTTGTAACTAATCCAGCAGCTGGATTGTCAAAGAATAAATTAAGTCATGAAGAGGTAATTGCTGCTGGAAAAGCTTCTGCTGAAAAAGTTGGCAAACTCCTTGAGAATCTATTGAAGGTTTCATAGCCATGGCTAGTGAGCTCAGCGACGAATTGAGGGGCGAAGTCTTGGCCTGGATCGCAGAAGATCCAGATCCAAAGACCAAGTCCCTTCTTCAAACTTGGTTGGAATCTGGAGAAGTTGCGGATATACAGGCTTGTTTCCAAGGTTTTCTTGAGTTTGGTACGGCCGGAATACGTGGCCCGCTAGGACCTGGGCCATCTCGAATGAATCGCGCCGTTGTATCGAAAACTGCCTATGGAATCGCAACCTTCATGCGCATGAATTCACTTAAGTCAATCGTTATTGGACGAGATGCCCGCTATGGCTCAGAAGATTTCACTCGTGATACCGCTGAAGTTATGAGTGGCGCTGGTTTCGAAGTTTTTGTACTTCCTCGCCCACTACCAACTCCAGTCCTTGCATATGCAGTTCGAAAGCTTGGTTGCGATGTCGGAGTGATGGTCACTGCAAGTCACAACCCACCACAAGATAATGGTTACAAGGTTTATCTTGGCGGGACAGTAAAGGGAGTTAGATATGAAGGCTCCCAAATCATTTCACCGACCGATAGTGAGATTTCTGCAGAAATCGCTAAGACTCCAAAGCTGAATACCGTTAAACGCGGCACTGAGTGGACCATCCTGGGCGAAGAAATAGTTAATGAATATGTCCAGGTCACTTCAAAGTTGGCGGGCGCTCCAGAGAAATTGAAGATTGTCTATACCGCCATGCACGGAGTGGGTAAAGAAACGCTCCTTAAAGTTTTTGCAGAAGCTGGTTTTGAGCAACCGACTCTCGTTACCGAACAAGCCGAACCAGATCCCGACTTTCCCACCGTGGCTTTTCCCAATCCAGAAGAACCAGGCGCAATTGATCTCTCACTAAAACTTGCTCGCGAAGTAGGCGCAGACCTAGTAATTGCTAATGATCCAGATGCCGATCGTTGTGCAGCTGCAATTGATGATGGTGGTTGGCGGATGCTTCGTGGTGATGAAGTTGGTGCGCTACTCGGTGAGTATCTTGCTAGTAAGACAACTAGCGGCAACAACGTCCTTGCCAATTCAATTGTCTCCTCTTCAATTCTCAAGAAAATCGCCGCTGCTTACAACCTACCCTTCACAGAGACGCTTACTGGCTTTAAATACCTCGCTAAAGTCGAGAATCTCCGCTTTGGCTACGAAGAAGCGCTTGGTTATGCAGTCGATGCCAACTCGGTAAATGACAAAGATGGAATCAGCGCGGCCCTTGTTATTGCCCAACTCGCGGCGGATTTGAAGCGCCAAGGAAGAACGATTGCAGATTACCTAGATGAGATCTGGAAAAAGTATGGATTTCATGGGACCAGACAGATTTCGGTACGCACGAAGAGCATTTCAGATATTGAAACCATAATGGGTAAGTTAAGAAATAGCCTTCCTGTTGAGATTGGTGGTTTTAAGGTCACATCCTTTGATGATTTAGAGAGACCAAGCGATGGCCTTCCACCGACTAATGGAGTAAGAATCTGGCTTGATGGAAAGTATCGGGTGATAGTCCGCCCGAGTGGAACTGAGCCCAAGATGAAGTGCTATATCGAAGTGGTTACTAAGACAAATGGGGAATCTTTACCGATTCTAGATACGCTCGAGCGTGAATTCCGAACTCTTATGGCGGTAGCGTAAGCACATGAGCGAATTAGGTAACAAGCTAATTGATGGCTCAGAAAGTTCGCTAAGAGCTTTTCTAGATAACTTACCGGGTGTAGATAAAGTCGGCGCTGAAGGTCGAGCTGCCATGTTGGGCACAAGAAGTATAAAGACAACAAGTAAAGCGAGAGCAATCGATCTTGCGATTAGCATGGTTGACCTAACAACTTTAGAGGGCGCAGATACTCCAGGAAAAGTTAGATCGTTATGCGCCAAAGCGCTTCGACCAGATCCGAGCGACTTAAAAGTGCCCCATGTGGGAGCAATCTGCGTCTACAACGATATGGTGAAGGTTGCTCGAGATTATCTTGATTCGATTGGTGGCCAATCAATCCCAGTTGCTGCAGTCTCGACCGCATTCCCATCTGGAAGAGCCTCTATGGAAGTTAAGTTACGGGATACGCAAGATGCGATTGAATCTGGCGCATCTGAGATTGATATGGTGATAGATCGAGGTGCGTTTTTATCTGGAAAGTTTGGATCAGTCTTTGATGAGATTAGGGAAATCAAAGCTCTATGTGGCGAAAAGGCCCATTTAAAGGTGATTTTGGAGACGGGCGAACTGGCAACTTATGACAATGTCCGAAAAGCCTCCTATCTGGCGATGCTCGCTGGAGCCGACTTCATCAAGACAAGTACTGGAAAAGTTTCGCCAGCCGCCACTCCGCCAGTCGTGCTGGTTATGCTCGAAGCAGTCCGTGACTTCTTTGCCCTTACGGGTAAGAAGATCGGCGTTAAGCCCGCTGGTGGTATTAGAACTACAAAGGATGCAATCAAGCAACTCGTTCTAGTTAATGAGACGACCGGTCCCGAGTGGCTGACTCCCAAACTCTTCCGAATTGGTGCGAGCGCCCTACTAAATGATCTTCTAATGCAGCGGATGAAGCTAAGTAATGGCCGATATTCAAGCGCCAATTATGTTACGGTGGATTAATAATGAGCGCTGATATCTTCGAATACGCACCCGCTCCCGAATCCCGGGCCATCGTGAAGTTAAATAGTGAATATGGACTTTTCATTAATGGTAAGTGGGTCTCGCCACAATCGAAGAAGAAATTTTCCTCAATAAATCCAGCTACCGAAGAGGTGTTGGCCAAAGTTTCCCAAGGTAACCAGGCTGATGTTGATAAAGCTGTTAAAGCAGCTCGAGCGGCCTATAACAAGGTCTGGTCAAAAACCAAACCAAAGGAGCGTGCCAAGTACTTATTTAGAATTGCACGGCTTCTTCAAGAGCGTGCTCGCGAGTTTGCAGTCTTGGAATCACTTGATAATGGAAAGCCCATTCGCGAGACGCGCGATGTAGATGTCCCGTTATCAGCAGCTCACTTCTTCTATCACGCTGGTTGGGCCGATAAGCTCGAATACGCTGGTTACGGTGATAATCCAAAACCGTATGGTGTAGTCGCCCAGATAATTCCGTGGAACTTCCCATTACTCATGCTTGCTTGGAAGGTCGCTCCTGCACTCGCAACCGGAAACACCGTCGTGCTAAAGCCGGCAGAAACAACCCCGCTAACAGCGCTGCTTTTTGCTGAGATTTGCCAGCAGGCTGAGCTTCCAGCTGGTGTTGTAAATATCGTTACCGGCGATGGCGCTACAGGTGCCGCACTTGTGAACCATGGCGATATCGATAAGGTCGCATTTACTGGATCAACTGAAGTTGGAAAGGCGATTGCCACATCAATTGCAGATCGAGGTATTCCGGCAACGCTAGAACTTGGTGGCAAGGGCGCAAACATAGTCTTTGATGATGCCCCGATTGATGAGGCGGTAGAGGGAATCATCAACGGAATCTTCTTTAATCAGGGCCATGTCTGTTGCGCCGGTTCACGTTTATTGCTTCAAGAAAGTATTGTCGATGACTTCTTAACTAAGTTGCAATCGCGAATGGCAAAGATTCGAGTAGGAGATCCGCTCGATAAGAACACAGACCTGGGCGCGATTAACTCAGCTGCTCAGTTATCAAAGATTAAGGAACTCTCTGAATCAGGAACAAAGGAGGGAGCAAATATCTGGAGCGCTCCATGTTCTCTGCCTGCAAAAGGTTTCTGGTATCCCCCAACTATTTTCACCGGCGTCACTCAAGCCCATCGAATTGCACGTGAAGAGATATTTGGTCCAGTCTTATCCGTTCTAACATTCCGCACCCCACAAGAAGCGATGGAGAAAGCGAATAACACTCCATATGGTTTATCTGCTGGTATCTGGACTGAGAAAGGCTCCAAGATTCTCTGGGCTGCGCAACAGTTAAAAGCTGGCGTTATTTGGGCTAATACCTTTAATAAATTTGATCCAGCTAGCCCATTTGGTGGCTATAAGGAATCGGGCTGGGGCCGTGAAGGTGGTCGCCATGGTTTGGCGGCTTACATCAAGGGGGCAAAGTAATGCGAATTGATGTGATGAAGACCTACAAACTTTATATCGGAGGGACTTTCCCTAGAAGTGAATCAGGACGCTCATATGAGCTGAAGGATAAGAAGGGCAATTTCATAGCTAATCCGGCGCTGGCTTCTCGTAAGGATCTCCGTGATGCAGTTGTTGCAGCAAAAGCGGCCTTTTCAGGCTGGTCACATGCGACTGCATACAACAGAGGACAGATCCTTTATCGGATGGCCGAGATGCTTGAAAGTAGAACTGAGCAATTTGTTGCTGAGATAAAGGCTCTCGAAGGCGTCTCTGATTCGGTTGCTCGTAAGCAAGTTCAAGATTCGATTGATTTATGGGTTTGGTACGCCGGATGGAGCGACAAGATTTCAACTACTTCCGGTGGCACAAATCCAATTGCTGGTCCGTACTACAACTTCACTATCCCAGAACCACTCGGAGTCGTTGGCGTGATTGCCGATGAGAAGGAATCACTTTTAGGAATAACAAGAGGCCTCGCGCCAGTCATCACAAGTGGAAATACCGCCGTCTTAATTGCAAGCGAGCGACTCCCCTTATCGGCAATATCTCTTGCTGAAGTGATGGCCACAAGCGACCTCCCGACCGGTGTTGTCAACATTCTTACTGGAAGCAAGAGTGAGTTGATTCCTTGGTTGGCTAGCCATATGGAAGTAGATGGACTAGATATCTCAGGTGCTGAAAAGAAGCTAGATGGAGAGATAAAGAGAGCCGGGACTGAAAACCTTAAGCGGATTTATCGTTTTGAAAAAGATGCCTCGTTAAAGCGCATCTTGAGTTTTACAGAATATAAGACAGTCTGGCACCCAATCGGTATCTAAACAATCTTTGTAATAACTAGCGGCAAACTTTCTGCAACTGAAGTACCGATAACTACCGCTCCATCTAATGCTGCTTCAGCTCTTTCAAATCGAGCGGCTTCATCAGTGTGAAGCGTAAAGATCGGATCGCCCTTCTTGACTAGGGCTCCTGGTTTGGCATGAATCTCAATACCTGCGCCAGCTTGGACCTTCTCGCCTTGTCGCTCTCGACCTGCGCCAAGACGCCAAGCTGAGATACCAACTTGAAGCGCGTTCATACTTGAGATTAGGCCGTCACTTTGCGCGGTTATTACTTTCTTTTCTCTAGCGATGGGAAGTGGAGCATCTGGATCTCCGCCCTGGGACTTCACCATCCGGCGCCAATGATCCATAGCGCTTCCGTCTTTTAGCGCCGCTTCTGGGTCCTTGCCATTTACTCCTGCAGCATCAAGCATTTCTCGGGCAAGAAGCAGGGTAAGTTCAACAACATCAGCCGGTCCACCGCCAGCAAGAACTTCAACTGATTCGCGCACCTCAAGTGCATTTCCAGCCGTAAGTCCAAGTGGAACATCCATGGCTGTCACGAGCGCTCGAGTTGTAACGCCAGCGCGCTTGCCTAACTCGACCATAGCGCTAGCTAACTCTTTCGCTCTCTCCGGTTCAGACATAAATGCGCCATTACCAGTCTTCACATCAAGGATAAGTGCGCTAGTTCCTTCTGCAATCTTCTTACTCATGATTGAGGAAGCAATTAGCGGAATTGCTGGGACAGTGCCAGTTACATCACGTAGCGCATATAACTTCTTATCGGCTGGAGCTAGCCCGGATCCAGCCGCACAGATAACTGCCCCACAATCTTGTAGGACCTTTAACATTTCCGAATTTGTTAATGATGCTCGCCAACCAGGAATTGATTCAATTTTGTCTAATGTGCCACCGGTATGACCCAACCCTCTTCCAGAGAGTTGCGGGACCGCCGCACCACAAGCTGCAACTAACGGTGCTAACGGAAGAGTTATCTTGTCGCCGACGCCACCTGTTGAATGTTTATCGACTGTAGGTTTATCAAGCGCGCTCCAATTCATCCGCTCACCACTATTAATCATCGCATCGGTCCAACGCGATATCTCGCGGGAGTTCATTCCATTTAGAAGTATCGCCATGAGAAGCGCAGACATCTGTTCATCGGCTACAACCCCGCGGACATAGGCATCAATTACCCAATCAATTTGGGGATCGCTTAACTCTTGCCGATCTCGCTTGGCAGAGATGATTTCAACGGCTGCGAATAACTCGGCCATCATCAATTCAGATCTTTAGGACCAAAACCCCAGGGAAGAATCACAGTCATATTTTTCGGTCCTTCTGGGGTCAATAACTCTAAGGAATCTCCGCCATGCTCATATAGAAGTTGGCGGCATCGGCCACAAGGTGAGAGCAAGTTTCCATCTTTATCTACGCAAACAACGGCAATAAGTCGGCCACCGCCGCTCATAATCAGCTCAGAAACTAAGGAGCATTCGGCGCAGAGAGTTAGACCATAGCTTGCATTTTCAACATTACAACCACTAATGATGCGACCATCACTCACCTTTGCCGCGACGCCGACCGGAAACTTTGAATATGGCGAGTACGACTTCTTCATCGCTTCAGTCGCTTTTACTTGAAGCGCCTTCCAATCAATCTCCATAGATATGCCTACGCTAATGACTTCCGCGCGTATACGGGATTCCATCAGCCGCCGGAGCTCTAACTTTTCCAACGAAACCAGATACCGCAATTATTGTTGCGATGTATGGAACCATAAGTAGGAATTCACTTGGGATAGCTGTACCGATAATAGATAGTACGACTTGTAGGTTGTCAGCGAATCCAAAAAGTAGAGCGGCAGCGACTGCGCCCTTTGGACTCCATCTTCCGAAAATAAGCGCAGCAAGGGCAATGAAGCCCTTACCAGCAGTCATTTCTTTACCGAACATTCCCACTGCGCCAACCGTGAAGTAAGCGCCACCAAGTCCTGCTACTGCACCGGCGATGATCACATTTCTAAAGCGAAGCGCATTGACTTTTATACCGACCGAATCGGCAGCTGTCGGATGTTCACCGACTGCGCGAGTACGAAGTCCCCAACGAGTCTTAAATAGGTAGTAATGAGTGAGCCCAACAGCTAGATACATTAAGTAGACGATGATGGTCTGCTTGAAGAGAACTGGGCCGATTATCGGCAACTTCGATAGTAATGGAATCTCAATTGGCGAGAGGATTGGTCCACTATTCCAGGTATCTTGATAAGGAATTAACAACTTCTTATATAAAAAGCCAGTAAGTCCGATAACAAGAACGTTTATAACGAATCCCAGGATGACCTGGTCAATCTGGTACTTGATGGCGAAGGTTGCCAAGATCAATGAGATAAGCGCGCCTGCAAATGGCGCCACGATTAACCCCCAGGTCGTGCTCTGGGTAAGGCTTGCTACAACGCCCGCCGCAAAGGCCGCAGCTAGAAGTTGGCCCTCGATTGCGATGTTTATGACGCCCGAGCGCTCACAGATAACGCCCGCCATCGCGCCAAATATGAGCGGAACCGCAAGCAATAACGCACCTTGTAAGACTCCCGTTAGCGGGATAAAACTTCCTTTGGCTGCCCAAGATAGAAATGCCATTAGTAGCGAGAAGGCGCCGATAAAGGAGAAAGCTCCGACTTTCTTGCCCTTTGTGAAGAATATATAGGAAGCAATAGTGGATAACGCTGCCAGCGAAATAAAGATTATTGCAGCAGTTCTTGAGTTGATGATCCATTCATTGATTAATACCCATTCATCGCGAAGCACAAAGCCATAAGTGACATTTGCTGGATCTTTAGCAAGAAAGATAAATGGAATGCTCGCAAGGAGAGTAAAGATTCCGAGCGTATAAATACCTCTTCGGGTTCGCCGTTGAGCGGGAGTTAGGTTAGAAATCTTGGCCATTATCCATTCCAACCCTTCGCAGCCATACCTGAAGATGCGTTGATGTTCTTCAACCTAAAGAGCGCTTTTACTAGAGCTGGAGCGGCAATGAAGAGAATTATGAGCGCTTGGATAACAAGAACTAAATCAAGTGGAGTATCAGTCTTTGCTTGCATCATCTGACCGCCGACTCGAAGCGATGCAAAGAGGAATGCGGAGAGAACTACTCCGAGCGGCTTAGCCCGCCCGAGAAGCGCAACAGTAATTGCATCAAAACCAAATGATCCAGCGATTCCTACAGTAAGTGCATACTCGCCACCAAGGACATTGAGCGCGCCACCTAGTCCCGCTAGCGCTCCTGCAACGATCATTACCGATGTGGTGACGAAAGCGACCGACATACCAGCAGTTCGCGCCGCCGCAGCATTTGCGCCGACAGCACGGAACCTAAAGCCAAGAGTTGTCTTGTTTAGTAGGAATGCGATCAACCACGCCACCAGTAACGAGATCAATATCGCCACGCTGATGCGAAACTCGCTCCCCAAAATCTTCGGCAATTGAGCGCTCTCCAGAATATCTGGGGCAATCGGATCATTTCGTCCTTCACGCAAAAATGCTTCAGTCTTTAACAGCCAGAGCAACAAATAGCTAGCAACATAATTAAGCATGATTGTGACGATGACTTCATGTGCACCAGTCTTTGCCTTCAAAAGACCAACAATTCCGCCGTAGATTCCTGCGATAAATACGCCAAAGAGAGTTGCAACTGTGATGTGAACAATTGGCGGCAATTCATAAGTGAATCCGATATACGAAGCGCCAATTGCGCCAAATATAAATTGGCCCTGTGCTCCGATATTGAAGAGTCCAGCGCGGAATGCAAGTGCAACCGATAATCCAGCAAGAATTAGTGGTGCCGCAACAACTAAGGTCTCAGATATCGGATAGAAACCTTGTCCGCCACCTTGACGAGCCAAGTTTGGATCGTAGAAGGCGCCTTCAAAGAGCGCGACATATGCATTCCATGCCGTAGCAGCGCCAGCTTTAACCATCTCCCACGGCTCAGAGCGAAGGGCGAGAACCTTTGCATCTGAGAAAGCAATTAACAAACCTCCGATAAGCATCGCAAGTGCAAATGAAAGTATTGGTAGCAGGGCAGATCCGCTAATTAATCTCTTCACGCCGTCTTACCCTTCACGCCGGCCATCAAGAGTCCTAATTCATTACGTGTAACGCTCGGAGCTACGATATCGATGATGCTGCCGTGGT